>Ga0179593_1412298_pt1 | contig 38830 bp, 41 predicted proteins | sample CZODoug2_1_08_16_FD_185931 | JGI IMG/M metagenome (GOLD analysis project Ga0179593, IMG submission 185931) | Vadose zone soil fungal communities from Angelo Coast Range Reserve, California, USA - CZODoug2_1_08_16fungal (PacBio error correction) | ecosystem: Environmental > Terrestrial > Soil >... | reverse complement strand
GCCGAGTTTGGACATGGTCTCTGAGGTGAGTGTCGATTCCCGTTCCCTTTCTCATAGCCCCCTGCTTTGGTTTTCTAGTGGCACATATCATTCTTTTTTAGTTTCGCGCCAGAATAATCGTCGTTTACCCCCCGTGCCCACCTTCAATTTAATCTCCTTTTCCCCTTGATTTGAAATCCTCCTGTCATGAGTTGAGCGATGACGCTGTGTTGGCCTTTTTCTCCTCTCCCTGAGTTCTTGGTTTTCGGATGTTCGGTACCTGGTTGGGTACTTCTCCTTTCCACCCTTTTTGCGGCACCAATTACCCCTCCTTGTGGGCACCCCTCCGTATCTTACGATTCTGCTCCTTTTTTATCGGTTAATCTGGATCGCACGATGGGTGCTTTGGCCCCTCGCCTCCTTCCAAATCCGCCTTTAACTCGGCCCTCTGGCATTGAGACTGCGGGATCGAGCGACCGGCAAGCTTCGGCCTTACTCCTTCCCCCCCGTCCTGAGAACGCTCCACTTAATCTTTCTTTTTGGATTTTTTAAAAGATTTTTGCAGAACTATGGCTTCAACCCGGCGTTTCTCCCGACTTTTTTTACCTTCTTGGGCTGGGGGACTTTCTTGCGGATGCAATTTTCTGGGATTTTTTTTCAGAGTTTAATGATGATTCTCGCGGCTTTTCTCCCGGTTGCTCCTTTTCTTCCCTCTGTGATCCTGCTCTTTTCCAGGCTGCAACCCTGCCTTTTTTCCCCGACACCCTCCTTTTGAAGATCTCGTTTTCTTGTACGCGGTTCTTTTCCCCGGTCGCTTGCTTCCCTTTACCCCGGAGTGATCCCTGGCCGAATTTAGTTCCGGACGCTTGCTAGTCCGAACAGTTCTCTTTCTATTCCGCGACGTCTGGATCTTTGTCACGCTTTTTCTTTATTTCGCGCTCCCCTGGGGATTTCACCAAATTCCGTCCTTTTATGATTGGTTTCCGCTTTCACTCCTCGCCAGCAATCCTGGCGCGCTTTGTCCCACGCTTTTACTTCCTTTGGGTTGTATATCGGAGAGGGGGGACGTATTTTTTCTTTGATCTCCCCGGGAAAACTTTGATCATCCACCGTTGCGGCGCTCCCCCTCTTCCTCTACTCCGTCCCTTAGTGGAAGATGTTCTCAACCTTGGACGCCTCCTGTTTCGACCCCGAGCCATCTCCCCTCCTTTAAGCTCATTCTAGTCATGCTTGGCGCCGCCGCTCGCGTTCCGGCGATGGGGCTGATGGACTCTTTATCCATTTTTTCTGACAGATCCTTTACGCAGATTACTCTTCCAGGGCCATGATAATTGGACCTTTCTTAGATAATTCTTTTTTCCACGTGCTCTTCAGCGTCTCGATCATCTGGATTGTGTCTGTTTCAATCCTGGCCTTTTCAGGTCGCCACGTATCCCGGAGGCAACCACCTTTTTCTTTCTCTTTTACCATGCTCTGTTCATCATGCTGCTCGAACGCCCCGATGTTTCTCGCGTGCCCAGCCCAGGAATACCCTCCGTGGGGTGCGAATCCTCATTTCAATGGAACCTGCCCCTTGCGTGCTTGTCTAGCTATCTTGCCTGGGTGTCTCCCTCCGGCCCATCCTCCCCCTCCAACAGTCTTTCTTTTTCTTTTGCCCGCTGGCTTTGTGGGACAGGCATTAACACTTACTCTTGCCCTCCCTTCTCCGCCCCCCTGTCGAGAAGGCGTTCCAGGCATGTTGACTGATGGTGCAAGGCGGCGTCCTTGATTCTAGGTATGCTTGTCATTTTTTTGCTTTTTGCTTCCAGGGCGTCGACGCTCCTCTTGCGAATTACACGCCTCTGCGTCCCCCCCCCCCCCCTTGGTGTTGCCCTTTTGTAACCCCTGATCTTTCCATATTTTTGTTACACGTGGACCAGATTCCCTCCAGGAACTTTTTTCCACGAACCTTAATGTCCCCGAAGTTCTGTGACCTTGCCGCTCTTGCTTGGTGAACCCCATTTTTTTTGTGGTGCTTACCTGTTTTATTCGATCTTCTCTTTACTTTCTTTGCCCACTCCTCTTGATTCATTCGAAGTGCTCGGCCCGCCGTAATGGCGTCAGCTCCACAGTGCATTCTGCTTGTTCTTGCGGTCTTTTTTCCGTCCAAGCCAAGTGCTGGCGCAGTCGACTCCGTTCCGATCTTTTAATAGATATATTTTGTTCTGTTCATCGACCGGTCCACTACTATCCCCCCTCTTCCCTCCTCTCTTTTTTTCTCGCTTTTCTTTCATTGCCCTTGAACCACTGAACGCAATCTTCAGGAAACCCCCCCCGATAGCCTGAAGAGTCCTCTCTGCCCCAGTGCCCTACTTGTGCTTTACTTTTATCCCTCCCCCCCAAACCCACCCGCTTCTCACTTTGCTGGTTTCTCTTTCCTTTTGGGTAGAAACGGAGAATAGACACTTGTTACGCCACGCCAGTTTTTCCATCTAAGATCCTTTACAATTTGGCTTAATCCCCCCCTCTAGAAACGTGAAGATCCCCAGACTCTTTCTGCTGGCTCTCCGAGTATACCCTCCTATTGGTCACAGGTGGTTCTTTTCCCCCTTCCCTGTTGTGAGTGCCTTCCTGTTCAAGCTGCTTTACTCAGAGTCGTCCTTTCATTGGTCCCCTTTCCCTTGACCACCCTTTTTCGCGCTCGTGTCACCGCGAGTCCTTTCTTGTCGAGTTGACTTTGTTTTTTCCAATCCCCAAGACAGCACCTCTTATTACCTTGGATCTCCTACCGTTTGCCCTTCACCTTGTCTCCCAGGTCGATTGCTCGCTTTTTGTGACAAGTGTCTGTCCTACCCCTACCCTACTTTCTGCCGAGTTTTCACCTTATCGTTTGGCACCTACATACCGAAGGCAGTGTCCTCTCTTTTTTTTCCAGGTTCAGGCGTTTTTCCCCAGGCACGACTGGGAACTGGCCTTGAGGATGTCCTCTGCTTAACCCTCGTCTCTTTTGCGCAGTAGTTTGCTGGGGACCCCTCACACAGGCAAGAAGTACTCCTCTTGAGAGCCTCTCATATTTCGGGTACTGTACAAATTGCCATTTGCTGACCGCTCATCCTCCATCCTCTTTTTCGTACTTGCTTTGCAGCGCCTCATGTATATCTTTGCCTCACTAAGTCATTTTTTCATCTCTTAGCTGGACATCGGTGTTCACCCGCGGCTTTTTTATCAGCCGTCAGAGTTCCCTTTTATTCTCGCCTTTCTAGATGCTAAAGCACTTATCAGAGTAAGCCGAATGCCAGGGCGCCGGAAAAATTGCGTCCTTGTCGGCGCTTTCCATTGGTTCCTCCGATTTTGCTGGGTACAGCCAAACTTAGGACGGGGGTACTTTACCCTTCTTCCCCCCCTTCGGAAAGTTCCGTCTTTGGAGACGCTTCCTATTGGATCCGTGCATAGTTCGTTTTTTTTTCTGCAAGACAACCTCCGCCCTTCCCCCGTACCCCTTCTCCCAAATAGCCTTTCACCCCTGCAGGTTCTGGCGGAGGGGACTGCGGACAACCACCACTATGACTTCTTTGGTAAACGTCAAAGCTGACGCGGAACGCCAGTCTTTCCTCTCCCTTTTTGCATAGATAGTGACTTCTTCTGAGCTTTTTTCGTGCCCGACTGCGCCAGGCTCTGGCGGACGCATTTTTCTTCTGTTTCTGTGTTTTTTCCGGCGAGAGACTTTAGCCAGTCCCTCTTCCCCTCCTCTGACTCTGTTGCGGTGTCGTTATGCGTCTGCTCCGCGCGCCTCTGCATTGCCGCTTGCGCCTCTTCTCATAGACGTGATTACCCATCCGACAGAGGTAACCTTTTTCTTTGACTTCCACTGTCCCCCTTCCGCACACGATTGCCACGATTGACGCCAATCTTAGAAGTACTCGCTTTTTACCTACGCGTTTCGAAACTGTACGGTCTTCCGTCAACTTTCCCGCATCTTTTTTTTTTCTGGTGCATAGGCCCCTTTTTTTCGGTTTTAGTTCTCTTCCCTTTAAGCGTCTCTTGTTCAGCAAGGTCGGTCTCTTAATGGGCTCTGACCCCTCTTTGTATTCACTCTCGGTTGTGAGGCGAGAGGCCTAATTTCCCCCCAGATCGTGCTCCATTTTCCAGGATTCCCTCTTCAACGTATCTTGATGTAGGAGCAGTTCCCCAAGTCCTGCTCTTTGTTCCGTCGCAATTTGCGTCAAAGGTGTGAATGCCGAACCACGCTTGTGCCCAGACCTTTCCACCGCCAACCCAGATTCTCAGCTCGGGACACCGCCCGTCCCCTCTCCTCCCCAGACTCCCTTCGGCAGAGAAGTCTAAAGGTCCACGGGCGCCTTGAGTGCCCCTGCCGCGGTGGTCTCCGCTGATGGCTCTGTTTTTTCCCACTCGGCCTGGTCATTTTTTGATCCCGAAACCCCCTGTTGGGATTTGTCGCCTGTGGCCGAATCGGAAATGCTTCTGAATAGAGTCCACTTCACCTCCCCATGCGAGCAGTTTTATCCTCTCCCTTACTCCTCCGTTTTAGAGATTAGTTCGCGTCGCAGTGTCTTTCGCCTATACCTCTTCCTCTCAAACCCTGGCGTACCTTGATGGGCGTTCGAGTTCTCTCTCTCCCTTACGAGGTTCCAGACTGAAACCACTCTCTTGAGGGGTTTTCTGCAGTCCCTTCGCCTTTTTATCATGCTTTGCACCTCTTTCTTGGAGTCTGGGAATCGAGTCGAGTGGTTTTCTTCTCGGTAGAAGTTTTTTTATTACTCGCACCTTTTTCTTCGGCTTGCCAGAGCCTAATTGGGTTTTCGTTTTTAGAACCTCTGTTCTTTTGTCCATTTTTTTCCTGTACTTTCTATGGGAATTGATCAATAGCAACCGTCTTCCCATCTCTTGAGCCTTTCTTTTTGGTCGAGCAACCTACTCAGGAGGACATCATCCGCACGTTCACTTTTTTGACTTTTCTCCAGCTCAATTCATGTTGCACTTCTCTGTCCCGTTCTCGGTCCTCCTGTGAAATGTTTTCCCCGACGATTGGAAGTTTTCGCTGTGCCTTGCGCCTTCTTTTCTGGGCTCGCCACTCGATAGTGTGCCCAGAGGTGTACCTGGATCTCAGTCCTTTCTCCCCGTGAGTTCCCCGACTTACGATTGCGTGAGTCGCAGCCCTCTTTTTCTTTTTTCCTTTACCAGTGCTGTTCCTGAATAGCAGCTTTCTATTGGCCTTTTGATACCATCTTTCTCGATATACTTTTTTCCGCTGGCCCTAAGACAAGATGACGTCGTCGTCCCGCGGTTTGGGTTGGGTTGGTTGGAGTGGGGGGGGGAGGGGAGTGGGTCGGGGAGTCTCGGGGGGGGCCGGGGGCGGGCCCGGCGTGGTGGGTGGGGGGGGGGGCGGGGTTAGGGGGGGTCGATTGGGTCCGTTCGGTCTGGGCGTGTCTGGCTGTGGGGTGGTTGTTGGACGTTTGTGTGTTCGTTGTGGGGGGGGGGGGAAGGGCGGTTTGTGGTGGGGCGGAGAGGGTGGGTGGTGGGTAGGTGGGGTGGCGGGGGGGGGTCCGCTGGGTGGATTGGGGGAAGTGGTCTGGGGTCGGAGGGAGGGGCGGGGGGGGACACGGCGGTGTTTGGCGGGTCTCTGGGCCGCTGGGGGGGGCTGGGGCGTTGTTTTGCGAGGGTGGGCAATTCGACGCGGGGGGGCGGGGTCTGCATGTTGGGGGTTGGGGGGTGGGGGCTGGTAGGGGGATGGTCTGGAGGGGTAGGTTTTGTCTTTGGGGGGGGGGGGATAGGGGGGGGGGGGGGTTTAGTTAGGTGTGGTGCCTTATGTTGGGTCGGGGGTGGGGAAGGGGGCGGGGTGGGGTGGTTACGTTGGGGATGGGGGGTGTTTATTTGAGGGGTTTGTTTTTTTTGTTGGGCTGGGTGTGTGGGGTGTTGGGTGCGGGGGGTTGGGTTGGGCGGGTGGGGAGCAATTTTGTTGGTTTTTCTACTCGGGGGGGGGGGGGGGGGGGGGGGGGGGGGGGGGGGGGGGGGGGGGTTTTTGGGGGGGGGGTTTGGTCTTTTATTTTTTTGGGGGTTTGTTGGGGGGGAAAGGGTGGGGGTTGGGGCCGGAGGGGTGGGGGGGGGGGGGTGGGGGGGGGGGTTTGGGGGGTTGGGTTTTTGGGTTTGGGGGTGGGGGGGGTGGGGTTGGGGGGGTGGTTGTTGCTTTGTGGGTGGGCGTTGGTGTTTGGTTTTGGGGGTTTTGGGGGGTGTGGGGGTTTTTTGGGTGCGGGGGGGGTGGGGGTGGGGGGGCTCGGTCCCTAAAAGACTGCGTGTTCAGCTATTCTAGAGAATTTCTTTTTTGAGAGTGTTCTCCGCCTTTTTTCGCGGCGCATTGGCTCTTTTTCCTTCCAACAAGTTTGGGTTAGTCCGAGTAATCGCACCCTCATACCCTGTTTGCGATGGTTAAAATGGTCTTCCGGCAGGTTGTTTTTTTATTGGCGATGGTGTCTTTTCCTTTCTTTTTTAAGTTATCGACACCTGGTTCTGTTAATCTTTCCCTTTGTTTCGTGATTCCTCTTCCCACAGTTTATCGACGTTGCGATTGGAGCGGCCGGTTCCCAACCCCACCCTTTCGACAATCCGACGTGGACGAGAGAGCATCCATAAGTCCTCCTCCTAGTTTTGCTCTTGTGCAGGATGCGTCGGACCGGCGTCGATTAGGGGCTGTATTTCGAGCTATCCATTTCTTCCGAAGCTGCTTTGACGGCGTGCTACCAGTTCTTTCCCTTACATGTTTTGACCATTGATTTCTTTTCTCTCAGTTCGCACGCCGATTTCCTTAGAAATTGGCGCGCCAGGCCGCAGCGGACCCCTTCCATACTTGTGTGCTGTTGTAGCTTGCACTGACCCCGACTCCTCCGGCTATGACCCTTTCGCTTAAACACTTCTTCGGTTGGATGGAGTTTTTCTGTCCCGCTGTCGGTCCCTGCCCTTTTTCTAGATTGTACCGCGAGACCTCCGCCAGGGAATCCCGTTCCCCTATTTTTTTTTTTCGAAGTCCGGCATGGTTCAAATCACTGCAGCAGTTATCTCGCGGATTTCTGTAGTCCTCTCTTCGGACTCTACCTCCTGCCCTCACGGTTTCCCGACGCGGCTCTTCCTTTTTGCTTTCGGACTGGACTTTTTTGACCTTGTGCATATGCCTTCGCCACGATCTCGCCAACGGTCAAACTTTGACAGGAGTCTTTGATTGTCCTCGCTGATTCGAGGTCGTTTTTCTCCTCTTTCTGGTCTTGCCGGGTGTCCCCGTCGAGGACGACTCCGCGAATGACAACGCCGTGCTGTTTCTTTCTTTGATGACCCCTTAGATAGTCACGTGCCGCGCGTATTCCTGTTTCTTAGCAGTTCCACAGTTCCGTTTGCTCGTCGTCCTTTTTTTGAAACAGCGTGGTAGGAGGATCCCGTGATCATTGCATCCCCTCTTTCGCTTGGTGTCAACCGACCTATTGGCCGTTTTCCGCCTGCGTTGTCGCAGTCCTGGCGCTGAAGCCTCTCTTTTTTTTCGTGTTTGCTCGTCGCCTGATCGTACATGTCAGCTCCACTCCCTCTCTTATTTTGCCGTAGGGCAGGGCTGCCGATAGCCACTCTGCTGTTGCAACCAGCCCCCCGGGACTCGTCAACCGTCCGCGGTGCAATCCTTCTACTACGGTCAATTCAAATAAGATCTCTCTCTCTTGTTGTGTTAAGCTCTTCTGGTCGTTCGGATCCACTCCTGCCTTCCCCCTCCTAAGATTAGCCCTTTGGATCTGACTTGACTCTCCACGAATGGTTTTTCCAAGATTGTCTAACTTGGCTTGTCTGATGCGTCGCGGTGCTCTGCGGTTGATTTTCTCTACGGCGTGGCCTGTAGAAATGGTTTCCATAAGATTTCAGGCAAGCCCTAGTTCCAGCGGTTTTTTCTTCGGAGGTTTTCCCCACCCATTCGCGCTTTCACCCCAGAGTTCTTTTTTTTTGCGTCCTGATCTACGGGCTTTTTAAGTTGCTTTGAGAAGAGGCCTCTTTTACTGGGAAGCACTGCTCCGAATTGCTTTACATAGCCTTCGGGCTAATATGTTATGTAGGTATCAAGTTGCACCCCCGGTTTCGCTTTTCTTTGTCTTACTATTTATTGTTGGTCAAATAGAGAACACAACACCCCTGTCACTCACAGTACGAATTCAGCGCTGTCGAACTTGCAACCCTTGTTTCCCCTTTTTTCGGCCCGTTCGTTGTGCGGCCCCTCGTGGTGGGCTCTTTCATGTTTCCTTTCTCGAATCCTTTCTGAAGCCGCTGGGGAACAACGCAGGAGCGGCTCTTTCTTTTCGGTTATGGTACAGCAGAGCGAATTTGCACTGTGACGGTCTCCAGTTCCTGTTTTTTTCTTTGTACTCTGGAATGGTCCCGTCGGAGGCGTGCAATCATATTCTTGTTGTCCGTTACAGCTCTGCGGACCGTCGTGTCCATCCTCCCAGAACCCCCCTTCCATTTGACCGTCCGCCGCTTGTCACGCCGTCTTTCTGGCCCCTTTAAACGCTTTGCTTTTTTTCAGGTTAAGTCAACTTGAGGTCCGGCGCCCTGGGCCGCCCTTTATATCCTCAGCGCGTAGCGCCCCCTTCTCATTCATCGGCGTACTCGGTGTGCCAACCCTTTACTTTTTTTTCCTTGCCAGAGAGCGGACTCTTCGGATTGTGAACCCCTTAGACCAAAGCGGGTTTGCGCGAGCGGTTCGCGGCCAAATGGCAGTCGGCGGCGCCAAATTGTATGGCTGATTTTTTTTTTTCGTGCACTGAACGGGGTACGGTCCCCCCAAATAGGTAGGAAGTAGCCTCCCTCTGTAGAACGAATGCATGCTTGGCCCAAACTGTTCACGCGGTGCGGAGAGTTAGGCCATACCTTTTCCCCCACCATAACCCACAGCCCGCCCCATTCACCCTTTCCGTGCTCCTTCTTTTTTTTTTTTACTCGTCTTTTCAACTTTTCATCCTTCCTGCATCTGGTCCGTAGACTTGTCCTCGCCGCGCTGGTACGAACGTGAGCCGATTTTCGACTCTGTCCCCGGCGGGCGTTCTTTTTTCTGAGCTGAAGACGACTCGGGACGTCGTACAGTCACTTTCCTGCAGTTCCCGAGGCGCTTTTTTTCCTCTGAAGTACCTCTAGCGACGCCGACAGAACGATCCTCGCGCACGATCGTTCTTTTTGTGAATTGGTTCTTGCTACGCCTAGCTCCCCCTAACATCGGTTCCGATTGCCTTACGATTTGGAGCCCCCGTGCAGCCGCCCTTTGCGATCCCTAGAGCAGTTGTCAACTCTCCTGACTCCCCTGTACTCATGGACTTCCTCGTTATGCGACCCTGACACGGCCTTTTTCTCGTCAATCGTATTCTTGTGAAGGGACCCATCACTCGCGTACTTTCCTTCACTCATGTGCATTTTTCGCCTTTTTTCTTAGGCGCGTGCATGACCGTTCGGTGGCTCTACCGTCTTGTCTGGTTCGCTCTTCCCAAATGCCATCTGACGGTTTTGCTAAGGGGATGGGTAGTTCGTCGCGTTTGCGGCGTCTTCCCCAGCTTGTGCTCCATCATGTAGGTTTCCTGGTTACAAAGTTCGTCCTGGAAGACAAGTCGGTCTTTCGGTTCGCCGTGCTCCCACTGGAGTCCAAAGGTTTTTTGAATTTTTACACCGTTCTAACAGCGTCATACCAAGTACACGCGCTCGTTTGGCGTCAGCCTTAGTTTTTTGCACCTCGAAGACCTTCGGCAGACGCGTATCGTCGTTGCTTCAACGGTGCGCGTCTGATTTTTTTTTCCGGTACTTTAGCGGCCTCCACGGCTGGGCCCCCGTTCGGCCCGCTCTACTCCCAAAAGCTCGATTGTTCCTTTTGTGGTCGGCCTTCGAAAACCTCTTCGCGTTTTTTTTTTCCTCTCTCTGCCTTTATCTATTCTGTTGTTGTGCGAGATACTGCTCTACCAGTGTCGAAGGTTCTCTTTTTTTTTTTGTATTTGACCAACTTTGGCCGCCACTCGCTGAGCGGGTTCCTCTTGAAGAACTCGAGAATAGTTTCATTCCTCGGTCAGACAAATCAGTCTGACCCCCTAGTTTTTCCCATCACGCGCGCTTTCACTTACTACGCCGTCTGCTAAGTCTTTTCTTTTTTCTTTTTGGAAATATTCACCGCGAGTTAGTGATGGACTGGAAAGTCTTTCCCAACCCCTTTTCCCTTTTTGTCACCACGTATGTTCCTGCGGCGCTGCATCACTATACTCTCTACCTTTTTTTCCGGTTCAATGAGAACACAAATCTGGAGTCTTTCCATTAGTTGCCTCAGCAGGAACAAAGTGTCAAACTCTTTCATCTCCCTGTGTCCTCGGGCTAGCGAAGAGCCTCCTTCCAGGCCCTTATCATCCGCCTCCACCTGTTCTGATGCACATCTCCATCCCACCTGCGCCTTTTTCTTTTAATTATGCCCTTACTTGTTCTGGGCAGATTCGGCAGACAGATGACCCCCCCCCCCCCCCACCCCCCCCACCCCGGTTTCTGCGATGCCCTTTCATGGACCGAGTCCTTTTTTTTTTGAGTTAGTCGAGGGTCTATCAAGGGGCCGGTGGAGTTCCATCGAGTGTCATCTTCTTTTTAGTACATTTATCGCCCGGCTACGTCCCTTGGCCATCTTTCGATCTTTCTCGACTTGAGGGGGTCTGCCCCTTTTATCCCGGCCGACAACTGTAGTGGCCGGCGTCTCTCTCGGGCGGTCGGCTACAAGTTTTTTCTCCGTTCTGAATAATCGGACCTACGGACGATTTGATTCCTCCCGCCTTGTTGCTTTCGTGTGTTTGTCAGCCAGAAACAAGCTTCCTGCCTTTAGTTATTTTGTTCCTTCTTGCGTGCCCTCTTTATAAGCGTCTCGATCGCGGGGGTTTCCCTTGACCATAGTCACTCATGATTTTGTTTGTCCCTCGTTTACAGAATCTGTTTTTTGTCCTATATTTTTTTACGGATGGAAGAGCCATGGAGCTTTTCTGCTTCTTTCTTTGGCATTTTTTCTTCTTTTCTCTCGTTTTTCGTGATTTATCCATCATTTGCCCAGGTAGCAGCGTCTTTTTCTTGAAGATGAAGCAGACAATCTCCTCTGGGAAGTCCTGTAGCACCCAGAATTGTCCTTTCCTCGTCTCCGCGCTTTTTTTTTTGTCGCGCCGCTCGCTCGCGGCGTTCTTATTCATTTTTTGGTTCAAGCAGTTTGAGTCTGCATTCGATTGGGCTATTTCACGTCTGCTTGTGACAAGTTTCCCCCCTGGTTTACGGAAGAGGGAGTGCCTAAAAGTCATTATTTGTTTGTCATTGCACTGCGCTCCCCTGTCAGTTCTCGACCTCTATTCTTTTTTTTTTTTCTGTACCGGGAGAACCGTTAATACTACTATGCTGGCATTCAAGAGTCTGAATTCCACAGGTGCGTTTTGGCTGGGTTTTTTACCGTCAGCTGGTTACTAGGAAAGCTTTTTAGTGTATTCAGACCTCGAAAGAGGCCCCCCGTTCCAAGTCCTTTGAGGTTTTCTCCTCCCCGTTAATTGCTCCTCGCTTGCCGCTGGGCTTTAAGTATCAGCAAGGGGCATGAGAAAAAACGGCCGTACTCCATCATTTGACAGAGCGGATCTTTGCGTTACTTCCTTTCATTTTTTTCCTTTTCCCTTTTTTGCCATGTCGCACGGATTCGTAGCGTCAGTTGCTTTTCTTAGGTCGGCACGGTAGGAGAGAGTGAGTTACGTTTTTCCTTGGTTCTGCTGTGCTTCTACCCAACTTCTTACGACGCGAACGCCGCACGCCCCCCCGCTGTAAAATTGAGCCCGGGGTTGATTCCCTACCTCTCCCGTTTATTTAGTTCCAGAGCGTATTACGCAACCCTTTTCTTAGTACAAGTTACCTTTTTGGCATAAAAGTGCCCCATTTTTTGAAGTCACGACACTGAATGAGGACTCCCGTTCTCTTTTGCTCTTCGCGTTCTGCTGGGGAAACCATCACTTGCTTCGTTCGAGTCATTCTTTTTTTTTTTCTGGCCCGCCGCTCCTTCCGCTGAAGTCCGTTTTTTGGTGGCCTGTTCAGGGCCCGTGCTGTCAAGCAGTTCCTGCGCCCGCAACCTCCCATTCTGCCTCGTCTGGGGACTGCCACGACTTCCCAAGCCCCTGCTAGTACCCTTCTCTCGTCAACGGTGCGCTTTTACTCTTGGGCCGTCTTGAGTCTCGAAGGTCATCACAAAAATCAAAATCTCACTTCCTCCGTTGTTTTGTCTATCTTCCGATTGACGTGTCATCCGAGGCGGGCAAGTTGAAGAGTAAACGTGTGGGTTTTCTCCCTTTTCGCCACGTGTTCTTTCGGCAGTCCCCCGACTTCGAGCAGAGTCTTCCTTGGTCACTTCCGTTTGCCGAGCAACCGGACTCAAGCGCTTGGCCCTGCCCAGACACGAGCGTTGCTTACGTTGAGTGGGACCCTTTTTTTGTCATAACCACCCGTTTAAGTGGTTCCGCCCGCGTCCTCGTTTAGGCTTGAGAAGGGAGTTCCCTTTTTTTGTGCCCCCTTTCGTCTTTTCCCCAGAGGTTTGGGCCTATTTCCTCATTCCTCCCTTGTGTGGCTTGTAAGAGAATGTACATGATCGTAGTTTCCTAAAGGGAAAACCCAGGCTTTCTTTCCTTTCGTTTTATCGTTTGCCGTCTCGAGCGAGGGCACGGCCGGTGGTACTCCCCTTAAAACTTTGGAATATCCCGTAATTTCTTATCGCCGTGTCCTCACTCCGCCGTCCCCCCTCCGCTGTTCGTTGCCTGATTTCATGGAGGGCGTGGTCGACGGAATGTAATGGTTTCAGAAACTGTCTTGATGAGAAGCGGCTTAACACCAGGAGTCGTGTCGTCCTCGTTTCCCGGGCTTCTTAGCCTTTTCTAACCTCACTCAAGCGAGATAGCTCGCCTTAAGCGTTGCGGAAACGGCCAGACGTTTTTCGTAAAAGGAATCATCCCTGGCGATCGTTACACACTATCGAGTCACTAGCTCTCTCTCTGCCTTCCTTCTTTCCACTTTCGGGTACACCCCCAGCCACCCGTTCCCCTTTTTTCTTGCCGAGTGTAGACGATTTTGGGGCCCTGACACAGGTGCATTGCTTATGCTCCCCCAGTCACTACGGTCGGGCTGCTGTCTGAGTTTTAATTAGTAGAGCGGTGAGCTTTCACTCCGTCCATTATCATTTTGTTTTCCATGTTCCTTTTTGACAACTCTTCCTTCTTTTAAAGAAGGGCAGTCGCGCGACAGCATTCTTTCGTGCATCGAAGCTGGCCGCGCTGTCGTGTCAGAGCCCCAAATTGCGTCTTGGTCGCTACCTTCCTTCCCCTCTTTGCTCTTTCTTCAAACGCGGGCGAGTCTCCGGTCTTTGCTGCAATGACTCTTGTGAGCGCCTGGCCGGCCAAACTGATGGACCTACCCGCTGTTCAGTAACAGTTCCATTCATTTTCACTCCTTTCCCTCTACACGCTCATTCCTTCCCTTGGCATCGATTATGGGCGTTTTTCGTTGACAACCCCTCATGATTGCCGGGTCCCCTTCCACTATCAGGTTTTCTCTCCAGCGGATTGCTTCCAATGACGCGCTTCCTTTTCTCTTCTTTCCCTTTCGTGCAGTTTTTTCGAGCAGGTTCTTGACTGCATGTTTACGTTTTTTTTCTTGATAAGCGCCTATGTCTAGAGTCATTTAACCCCCCGGGCTACTAACGGTCTGGTCGCACGAGTTCTCTTTTCTTTTTGCCGGGTAGCCAGTCCTCCTAGAGCGTTTAATTACGTCTATGCTGATAGATATCGATTCCGGCTGGCGTGATCCTTTTTTCTCTCACGACACTATTTTTTAATCCCGCGGCTCCGGCGCTGGCGATCCGCATCGCGAGCAACCAAGAAACCCTTAATCAGTTTTTTTGCGTGTCTAAAGCGCCCTTTTTTCATGTCCATACGAGTTGCTCCCCCTCGGACGTGATATACCGCCCTCCCCCAGAAGTTTACCTTTTTTAGGTAGTGTTCGTCTGGCCTTGGGACGCTTTTGGCGAGGTTAGCTCCTATCCCCCTGCGTCCCTTTTTTTCGCCGTCCGAGTCGTTTGAGCCGTTGATTGGTCGGTTTTCTGGTTACTCGAAGTCCCAGATGTGTTTTCATGTCCCTATTGAACCGATGCCCCACCAGTGATTTTTCTTTAGTTTGGTTTGTCCCAAGGAGGGCCTGTCTCGGCGCCCCCTCTCCCCTTGGAATCTAAGCTTTATGTTTGAAACAATGCACCCGCTCGGGCGGTCAGTTTCGATGGCCAGCCCCTCTCCTTCCCCCTCACTTTCTTTTTTTTTTTTCTGCAAGCTTCGTCCACCGCTCGAGTGATTTCTTTTTTTGAGGATTTATCTGTTCAAGGAATTTTTCTTTCCCGGAACCCGCTTCTTTGGGCCCCGTCTGTGGTCGCAAGTTTTTCGCTTCCCTCACCGCCCCCTTCTTTCTGATCCTCCTCTGGACATGTCTTTTTTTCTACGCGAGTATCCCTCTCTCCTCGTTGTTTTTTTTCGCTCCTTTGAAGTGGCGACCCCGAGTGTTGTCGGCCTCCGACCACCGCCCAACCTTGAGCGGGTTACTGTTCTCGGCGTTGCCTGCGTACTTTCCTTTTGGCTTCTCCCGGCGGCTTTCCCCTTCCATCGTCCGGCCCTGTGTTCAGAATTTTCGACCTATGCCGTTTTGAATTTTTGCTGCGCTGGACGGCTGGTGCTTCCCTCGAGCTGACGCACCGATTGGTTGATTCTTTTCTTTCATCCTTTTTTTTCTTCTCTACACCTTACATCGCCTCAAACTTTTACACCAATTTAGACGCGCCTGCAGTTCGATCCTCGATCCGTTTCGTTTTAATCTGGCCATTTGAGTCACGACGGGGAAAGTCTTCCTTTTCCCCTGCCTTCCCGTCCAACTCGACGTGCCCCCCTTTACTCGCAGCGGAATTTACGTGGTCTATCTCTGAGACAGCGATTTTGATCGGTAATAGTCTCGCACGACCGTCTGACGCGTACGACTGCTGCAAGGGTTCGGGGTTAGCTCTCTTTTTTCTCACATCTTCAGCATTGTTTTGCCGTGAGACTGCGGTCGGGACGTTTTTTTCGTAGTAGCGGCCTACTGCGGATGGAGTATTTCTCCTTTTGATTTAGTGCTCGAATTTCGTATCGCCGTTGCATCTCGTCGGCAATATTAGCGCTTTCTTTCTCATTCGTTCGGGCTGTTTTTTTTTTCTGCTTCACCCTCTGTTCCTGCAACTCGAAACGATCTGCAGGCGTTCATATGGTTTGATAACAGGGGCGAACTGTGTCACTATCACAGAGTGTGACTAAGATACGTGCTTCGCCGGCGGGCTGTGCTTTTTCTTTCTCCCCTCCCCCTGTCTCGTCCTTTAAAGCATTCGAGGCTTGGATCGGGCCGACGTTAGACTGAGTTTTTTTCGTGGACTTTTGTTTCCCCGAAGGAACTAGTGTGTTCCTTTTGTCCATCGCGTAAGAATTTCGGCTGGTTTCCACTCGGAGCGATTTTCCGTTCATGGTTTGCGAGGTATGTTTTTTCGCGAGAGCGCACACCGGCGGTCATCATCGTTGGCAGGCTATTCATGGCTCCCACAGTTCTTCCTCAATTCAGCGAGGACATGCCAGAAAGAAGAGTTGTTTTTCAGAACTTAGCAAATTTGTTCCCATTTAAGGCGCAGCTACTAGACATTGGTTCTGGATTTTCCCCTTTCTGGACCCCGTCGTTCGAAGGGTGCTGGACGCTCAGCTTGATTCCGATGCCGCTCGGCGATGAACCGCCGCTGTTTCACACCGCTGGCCCACTGGCGCCGATGATGGGTTCTTCCCCTTTCTTTTCTTCCTTTTCGACCGCGCAGAGGTAAGTTCTGATGCTCACTGTTTTTTTTTTTTTTTAGCGAATCCCCGGGTGCAAGAGGGCGGACTACAAGGTGTTTTTTTTTTCTTTTCCCTAGTTTTTTTTTCCTCCCCGCAGCGTCCTCTGTAAGATGACCTTTCCCCTCCTCAGGCAGTCCCGCGTGCTTGTGGAGAGGTCCTGGTCCCGTGCCTTTTCACTGCAGCTCTCACTCTTTTTTTTCATCTTCTCGTGCAGGAGCAAAATTAGGTCCTCCTCGTGGGCTTTTTTCGGGCGTTTTACCGACATTCTTTTTCGCTTTGTGATGGCCAGGCCACGTTTGGATCTGGCGAGCGGCACGCTTCCTTTTGGTTTTTCCTCTTTCTTTAGGGGTCGGGGTGCTGTTTGCTTCCTCGTTTTTCATTTGAACGAATTGTTACTTTTATTCGATTGGCCCGGGGGTGTTTACCTACACCTGACGGCCTCTGAACTTTTCCTCCTTCCCCCGTTTCTTCTTTTTTTTGTCCTCTTTTCACCTTCCCACTTGGTGGGTACAAATTAATGAAGGGTTTTTCGTCCTTACTGCTACGCGGGTGGGGTTCCAAACGCACCTTTTTTTCCCCTTACTCTTTTTGTTTCTTCCCGTTCCCTCGTGGCAGCTTCGGGTTTCCTCCTATATGAGAATGCCGGCCCTGCGTATTCCAGTTTGCTCGGCCTTCAGTCTTGTCAGCCCTCAGATGACGTCAGGGTCGGGACTGCCGAATATCTTTTTTCCCTTCTTTCTGCATACCCGACCTTTTCGTCAGGGTGAGGTTTGTTCTGAAAACACTGGTGTTTCCGTCGTGAGTTAACGACGGTCCATTTTTAAATTCAACTGCCTCTCAAGTCCTCTTTTTTTTTTTCTCGATTCTCTCTTTTGTCAGTGGACCGGATTGCACACTGCACTGTATAGTTTTCCCCGGCGACGTGACTTTTCCGTTGCTCTCCCGGGTGGCGCAACTTGAATCCCTTTTTCTTCTTCGGAGGCTCCGCACGACGGAGATCAGTCTAGTTATTTGATAGGCATTTCTTTAAGGTTAGAAATTTTTTAGCACGGATTGGCTTGCCTTCTTCATCCCCCCCTTCCCCTCTTTTTACTTTTCTTTGTTTTCAAACGGTCGGGTCCTCACAAGCCTCTTGGAAAAGAGCCCTGATGCTTGTCCTCCTTCCGGGTTTTCCCGTCGTTGACGGGCGTTTCCCCCAGTTTGGGCGTTCTCGGATGGTCCCTTTTCAATCCTGTGAGTCTTTTCCTAAGATGACTTCCATCGTAGGTCACACGGGCCAGATAGTGTCATAGCTTTTCACGTCCTTTTCCCTTCTTTCCTTGTATTACGTCCTGCTTTTTTTGTTTCAAATTACAGTCAACCCCGAGGTTCCATTAAGCGTGCTCAGCAGTGACAAATTGTTGGTCGCCTCGCGGCTTAGTCCTCTGGCGACGTGGCCTAGCCATCTGCCACAATTGTATTGGCTCCTGATGCCACACCTTACTTTAGGGCACCGGAGTAGTCTTTCCGCGTTTTCGGGACTTCGAGCCCGGATACAGAAATCTGCGAGTTCTGCTCCTCCGTCGTGTCCCGAGGCGGTGCCTTGCACATTTTTTTTTTCAACGGCGTTGGAATGGATTCCCTGAGGATTTGCGTGAAGATTCGGTCACCTCTTCCTTTTTCTTATTTTTTTTGTTTGTCAACGCTGCGGTACACTTTTCCCGCAACCCCTTTTGGAGTCTTGCTAGCCGACTATCGTGGGTCGACCGTAAACGCTTGCCACTTTTTTTACTTTTCTTCCCCCATCGCGGTCTCGGGAGCTTTCCTGATTTTCGAAGATTTGCGGTGAGCGAACACGTCAGTCATAGGCTTGAGATTTTCCCTTGTTACCCGACCGGCGTTCCCCCTTCAATGTGCAATTGTTATTTTTTCCAGATATAGTCCTTTTGCCCCTTATCCGCCGGGCCTCGCGCGAGCGCTTCGGAGGGCCCCCCCCCCTTCTCTTTCTCCCCGATCTAGGCCATTTGGGGCCGTCATTCGCGTTTCGAGTGTGGGTCAGGTCCGTCCGCTTGCCAACGGTTCGTTTGCAGTTTACTTTTTGCTCTCCCCCTCCTTTCCCCTTCTGGATGACTAGTCGCTCATCCCCTCTTCTTGCCAACGCTTACAACTCACACATCGGTCCGTTCGTTCACTGCCGGCGGCTCTGGCGCGATTGACAGTGTACAAACCTTCCCTTCTTTCTCTTGGGTCCCTTCCCTTGCCCCCTCCATTTGAGAGCACTTTTATCGGCCGTCTTAGACGTTAATAGTGGAACGCGCTCGGAAGCTGGTTTCTGCCTTCAGCTCCTAGTCTCGACGCGTTTTTCCTGTCGTCCCGTCACTCCTATCTCTGCTAGGTATTTTAGTCCTTTTCGACCTTGCCCGATAGAACGTTTTTTCCCGATGTTGTAGTTTTTTCTCCGGTCCCCTTTGCTACCCCTCGCGCCTCTTTCGCTTTCCTCTTTCCATTCCTTCCCCCGAGTTCACCCGCTTTTGATACGCCTTCTTTTCTTTTAGAAGAAGATCGGCAATTTCCTTTCCTCCTCTCCCCTCTTTCTCTTCCGCACCTCTCTGAAGAACCCTCCCGAGTCCCCCCAGAAGAATTTCGGTCTCACGGCTTGATGCCCTACGTCTTCGGACGGGCATATCCGCTTGAACACGTGTCCCTGTTGGTTCAGGCGCTTTTTCTCCCCTCCGCGTGTGCGATCTGACATTTTCAGGGTCGATGGCCTGTTCTCGAAGCAGTTTTCGCAGCCCGCTGTTGGAGAGTCGTTTGTACGGCTTTGGTTTCTTCCCCGCTTTTCTCTTTCCTCACCCACTGTGACCCAAATTCCGGATTGGAAGATAACGGATAGACTTGTAGGATCGTCGGCATGGTACGCAAGTTTTACTTGGTGTGCCCACTAGCGTCAGTTTCTCCTGTCTCCCCCCCTTTCCTTTACCCCCCCTTTTCCATCAAGCCAGCTGTTCGTGTCCCCACAGTAATTTTTCTTGGCCTTTTTCGGCGTAGTGCCCTTTTTGTAACGTTTTTGCGCGTGAAGCGGCTTGGGTCCGGACTTTGATGGTTGGTCTTTTTTCCCTCCTTCCCCTTTTTTGCGCTGCACCAAACCAATGTTGGGTTATAGCTTTGGGTAGCGCCAATGACCTTCGTTGAGGACATTTCACTTCTCTCTTTCTCCTTCCTCGTTGGTTGTGAGTCTTCTTCCTCTCCCTCCCCTTTCCTTCTGTTTCTTTCTTTGTCTTCGCTTACCACCCCGCCCCCTCCCCATTTAGGAATCGTCTATTTTAGACCGATCCAGGAGAGTTTTTTGCGTTTCCAGAGATTCATCGTTACCCCCGCGGCAGTCCCGAGAGCTGTTCTCTTTTCCCTACTCCCGTTTCCCCTCCCTTCTCAGTTTGCGCTCTGGACGGCTGGGCTTCGAGCGGACGCACCAGTGGTTTCTTTATGGCCCCTCCGAGGGTTCTTATACACTTTTGTTTGGCGTCCGGCACCCTCGGCCTTTTTCCTTTCTTCTTCTCCCGCCTTTGGATCGGTTCAATCCTGCTCTGTGAGCCTCTTTTACAGATGGCACTTTCCGGCCTTCCACCAAACTACTGGGTCAGCCACTTTCCTTGAGACTTGGGATCGAGCAATCTTTTTTTCTTGCCTTCTCCCTTCTTCCCCCTACTACCGTCTTATCACAGCTCTCCAAAGTAGTTTCTTTTTATTGGGTTCATCCAGTATGGTTTCATCTTCCTGTCTTGCTTTTCCCCCCCCCCCCCCCCCCCCCCCCCCCCTCCTGTGACGAGTTCCGGTCGTTTCTTTGTGATTTTTTTTTTCCTGGTAGACTTGGAGTCCGCGGTTTTTTTGAAAGATCTGCGTCCTTTTTCATTTCCCTACTTCTTTTCTCTACCTTTTTTTTTTTTTTTTCTTTAGCGCAGCGGTCGAGGGCCCTCTCTTCTGAAACCCGATTCGGACCTTAATCATTTTTGCGGTCTTTCTATGGGCGGTCGTGCGGGTACTCCGCCCTGGCACGGTGGCACTTCCTCCCTCTTTCTCGTCCTATTCTTCCTTCTTCAGCTGCTGCCGGCGGCTGGAGAGCACAACCATAAACTCCTCTCTTTACTGCGATGACGTCGGATCTATTCAATCTGTTCCGATTTCGCGCTAGGGGATGAGTTTGCCCACGGCAGGACGTTTCTTTTGTTGTTTTTTTTTTTTTGGTGGGTTGTCCTATCTGTTCCCTTTACCTTATCCTGGAGGTGTGTCCGTTACGACGGTGGCAGTCATGGAGATTATCGCTTTAGAGTTCCCTTTTTTCCTTCGCTCGCTGATATGCCTCGTGATGTCATCATCATGGCCCCGTCCTTCCCCGTCATTTCTTTTAAGATTTGGCTTGTTAACTTGACCTGAAACCTTGCCTCGCTGCGTTGCGGTAGCCGCGAAAACCTTTTTCCCCCCCATTTAATTAGCCCGCTCTCTCTGGCGCTGCGAGCCGCTTTCTCTCTGAGAGAAGGGGTCTCCCACCTTCTTTGGGCTTTCGTTGGATTTTCTTTGCCTTGGGACGTGTCCTCTTTTTTCCAAGAGTCCCTTTTCCCCTGATGAGGGTTCCTGCTCGTTAGATGCGCTCGAGTAGTCCTCGTACAATCTTGGCTTTACTTGGACGCGTACCGGTTTGCCCTTATCCCCTTCTTCTTGTGTCCCTCCCCCTTTCCAGGTGTTCTCGGCGGAAACAGGCTGTAGACTCTCGTCGTGCTATTTTAAGCGAGGTGAACTTTTTCTCTCAGGGATCCAGTTCCCCGGGGGACGAAGCCACTTTCACGGTTGACCCTCCCCCTTGTGCTCTTTTTCCCTTTTTTCTCTTGCGTGGCCGGCTTGCAGGCCGTAAAACGTTTTTTTTTTTTTTTTTAGTGAGTGGATTTTTTCTCGGACCCCTTTCACGATGTCACTAATCGGCCACGGATCGAGACGTTCTTTCCCATGATTGGTTCCTTATTCGTGGCGGAGACTGCTGCTTTCTCTGTGAGGATTTTCTGGTGTCACCCCGGCAGCCCTCTTCTCTTAACGCCGAACTTAATTACCTTCCTCTCCTCCGTCTTTTTGGTCAATTTAATGTCTGTCTTGTTGGTAATCTCCCAACATGGGATTAGCTTCAAGTTCCTTACCGCCTCGTTCCACATGTTGGGTTGGAACCCTTTCTGTCTCTTTCACCCCTAAGGGAGGACTCGATACATTTCCTTCATTTGCCTTTTTTTTTTTTTTTTTTTTTTCTTTTTTTTTTTTTTTTTTTTTTTTTTTCTTTTTTTTTTCTTTTTTTTTTTTTTTTTTTTTTTTTTTTTGTACAGAACCCGGTTTTTCATTTATAATTATTTTTTTTCGTTCCGTTTTTCCCATGCTCTCGGCATGACTCTTTTGGGCTTTTTCCAAGTGATTTCGTTTTTGATCCGGACCTTTCAGGAGTCAGCCCCCCCATCCTCGCTGTTTCCCGCCCGTCGGTTCTTTCTTTTACTACAGACATTTATTCCCGCTGGCAGACCCCACAGCCGGTGGACTGTCACGTATTTCCCGGTTTGTGGCCTTCGTTTCAGTTAGTAAATAGACTGTATTTGAACTCCCCCTCTTTTTTTTTTTTCCTCCTCATTTGTTGTGGAGCAGATTGATGACATGTTTTTTCACCCCCTGATTCCCTTTCTTCTTGCCGACTTTTTGACGAGCACCCTTCTTTTTTTTCCTTCTCCAGTTTTCCTTCCCATTTTTTTCTTCGCAGCCCGTGCTAGCAATATTTCTGAAGCTTTTTTTTTTTTCGACACCTTGCGAATAAAGCCGATGGCTCCCCGCCCGCTACAGATTTCTTTAAGGACCCTTCTCTTTTGCACATAGGCGTTTCTTTCCCCCCACATGAGGAACGCGCGTTGTACCTTTTTTCTGAGCGGAAGGAGCGACGGGATCCTTTTTTCTTCCCGTCGGGCCGGGAGTCCAATCTTTTCTCCTTTTTCCTTGCCTTTCATGTCCTGCTCGCCCTTGTGTGAGGACTTTTGAAAAAAACTATGCTGGTTACCGCTTGCACACCCTTGTTCGCGCTGTGTATCTTTTCTGGCGTGGTTGCTTTCTTTTTTTTTTGCAAAATAACGTCCTCACCCGCGGCCTCCCCTTTCTTGAAGTAAAGATTTTTTTCTGTGAAAAGAATTATTTTTTAGCTTTTGACTCCTTGTTGGGGCCCGCCGAATTTTTCGGTCCCCCTTTCCCCTTTTTTCTTCCCCTATCTTTCTTTTTCCTCTCTTCTGAGCCGCGCGCTGGAGTCGCCCCTTAATAGATCTGCGTTTTTTTAATTAATTCTTTTTTATACCGGACTGTGCGGGCACGAGGGTTCTTTCCCTTCCTTTGCCTGTCAAGGATCGCTTCCCTGGAGGGTTTTCTCCTCTCCTAGTCGGCGTTCGCGCGCTGTCCTGACTGGCAAGCTGCGGGTACACACCGGAACTGTGACCTTGCATTTTGAAACGCTCTTTTTCTTTCTTTTGGTTTCCTCACCCTTTACCCGCGGCCAGTAGCTGAGAGCTAGCAACGCGTTCGATTTCTTGCTTTGTTGCACCTTTCGAAGTCCAGTTTTTTGGTGAGCGAAAACCCGTCTCAGTCAGGTTCTAGTGCACCCTTTCCCCCTCCCCCTGAGTCTTCCTCCTTACCGCGCGCAGTAGTTTCACAGGATGTTTCGAGATTTTCTCTGCCGCTCGCGGCTTCCAAACAAACCGTATATTTACTTTTGGCCCTTCTGCGAGTCGATTTTTTCGGGCGTCTACCCAAACGGAGCGTGGCGTTTTGTTCTTTCCTTACCCCCCCCAGTCATCGCGGCACGCGTAGCGTCATCTTTCCTTGATGTGATTCCTTTGCCTATCCTGATGCCTCTAAGGCCAGGCACAACTCGACTACCCCGCTCCATGACTGCACATAAGTTAAGTTTCTTTCCCCCCCGTCCTTTTTTTGTTTTCCATCGGACAACCACTCAAGCTTTAGGTTACCTTTACCTTATCCCGCGGCGAGCGGTTGACCACCCCTTTCTTGCTTCTTTCTCGAAAGTCTTCTTTTCCGGGCATTTTTTTGGCCTAAGTGCACCCGAGCACTTTTTTTTTTTCCCCTAGTTCGTTCCTTGTTCGGTTTTTTTTTCATCCTTGAACGAGGGCGAGCGAGTACCGTTAGTTATCCCCCTCCCCCCCTTATACACTCTGAGCACCCCTTCGATTTTGACCCCTGTTCCCGCCCGCGCGCTCGCTCGTTCCGCTGCGCGACCGACGACCGATTTGCCGCGTGCCCCTCTTTCTCCTCCCTTACGTCCTTCTTTTCCCCCCAGTCCCGCCCTGGCCACCCGACGAAGGAAAACGCAGTAGTTCGCCTTGGTGTTTTCTTTTTTTATTACGTTGGGGGGCCAGACCCGGTAGGCTCTTTTTCCCTTCCCCCGCCGCCCTTTTCGTCAGGACGCGTCTAAGACGTTGTCCTTTCGTAGACGTTTTTTTTTTTCTCCCTCGTTTTCTTCTTTTTCGTTTTATTTCCCATCGTCTCCTTCCAGTGCGTGACTATTCCCTGAGCCTTTTTTTATGGTGATCTTCTCCTTTTTTATTCCCCAGATTGGCCAGGAAACGGCTATCTGCTCGGAATGATGGCCTCTGGTCCAGTTTCTTTCTTATTCTTCGCCATCTTTTTCAAGTTTGAATCGAACCGCTTCTGTGACCAGAAGTCTCCCTAATCCTTCTTCTTTCTTCCTATCCCCCTATTAGCAAGAAACGTTTCCAGCGCGGACTCTCCTCGTCAGCTTGTGTTTCCATCTGTATGATTTTTTTTTTTTCTTTTAATGACTTCGGGGGTTCCGATGATGGACTCGGCGCGGCCCAGGGGTCTTCCTTTTCCCCTCCCTCTCTCTCACTTCGTAACCGTAAAAATGTTTTTTTGAAAGGTTTTTTTCCTCCCCTATGAGCGATCTGCCTTTGCTCGTTCTCAGTAATATCTCTCTTTTCCTTCCCCTTTTTTTTTCTCTTCCCTTTTGACTTTTCTTTCCCTTTTTCTTTTCTGCATGCAGTTGTCGATTCGCTAACACCCCCTTGGACACCAACATAGCCCCTTTGTTTCCCTTTATGAGTGAACTTTTTTTCCTCGTCCTAGCCAAATTTAATCGTCCCTTCCCGGCCGCCCAGTAACGCAGCGTTGACCCGATGCTTTCCGTCCGTTTTTTCTCCTTTGAGTTTTTTGTTCACACATAGTTCGAATTTTTTTTTTTTGATGATTGTTCTGTCCCCCCGGGGGGGGTTCTTTGCGCTTCCAAGTTGGAAGTCGGGTTCCGCACCGCCCTTTTTCTCGCGGCCTCCTAAGTTCTCGAGACGTTGGACCCCTCTGTTATATGGACATTTCTCCTCTGTGGACTGTCTTTTTTTCCCTCGCCACGCCTCCCCCTCGCCGTGATCCCAACTCGCAGTATGGCATTGATACTGTTTATATTTCTCGCCTCCTCTTCCTCTGGCCGGACGTAATTCTTTCCAGCGACAGTAGATGCACCGTTACGGCTTACTTGGGACGTGGCTCCTGCTTTTCCCTTAACTGTCTGCCGCACTTGTTAGACCGCGTGTCTGGCCCGATTCCCCCCCCCCCTTTTTTTTTCCCACCCCTTTTGTTCGGTTTTTCCGCTTTTCGAGGTGAGGTTATTATTTCCCTTCCGTGACTCGTTCGTACTAAGCGCCTTTTGCATCTTCGTGTTTGAGCCACTCCTCGTTAGCTCGGTCTTCGAATTCTATTTTTCTCCTTCTCCTCCAGATTTTTGCTCACCGGCACTGAAAGATCCTCTGCGGATTTACTCTGCGGTCTTCTACAGCGTTCCTCTGTCTAGCCTTCCTTTCTTTTGCTCCCGACAAAGAGTGCTCGACTGGTTTCTGTGTTTTTCTTCCATCCCCCCCCCGTTTCTTCCTCGCTTCAGATATGAGCGCAGTTGGACGTTTTGAGCTTTTTTTTTTGCGTCGCTCTTGTTTTTTTGCCGTTAACCCGCGGAAGTCTTTTTTCTTTCTTGTCCCTCGTCGCCGAATATGGCGGGGGAGCACGGATCTTGGACTTTCTTTCTGCTTTCTTTCCTCCTCGTGGTGGCACTTCTGTTATGCACTGTTTTTAGTTCCCATCATGTTGTTTACGGCTGAATGCGCTCACAAACTCCCTTTCCTATCTTTCTGGCCGTTCCGGGACAACCCCTGATGTTGAGTCTTTTTTTTTTCGCACCCTAGACCGCCCCATTTCAGGTTCCTCAGACGTGCATTTGGCGTCTGTGACGCTCGCGCGTTCGTCCCCCCTTTTATCCCCGGGTCGTTTCCTCCTCTCTTTAGGCGACTACTTTTCATCACGATCCCTGCTGGACCCCTTTCTTTTTCACCCGGTTTCCTGAAACCTGATTTTTGCGGACCTCTATCCCTTCCGCCCCGCCCTCCCGTCTAACCTCACCTCCACAACCTCACCGCTGTTCCCTCCCATCTCCACCAACACGTCCCGCCCCCCCATTCTCTACCCCCCCGTCCCCCGCCCGGCCCCTGCCCGCCCCCCCTTTCCCCCCCTTCGATTCACTACGCTTCGCGCCAGGGCAACACCGACTTTCAACACCAAACAACAACCACCCCCCCCCCCCCCCCCCCCCCCCCCCCCCCCCCCCCCCCCCCCCCCCCCCCCCCCCCCCCCACCTCCCCCCCCCATCCCACCCCCCCCCCCCCCCCCCCCCCCCCCCCCCCCCACACCCAACCCCCCCCCCCCCCCCCCCCCCCCACCCCCCGCTTTTTCTGCTTCCTCCCTTCCTTCTTTCATCCCTCTTCCCTTCATCGACTGCTTTTTTTCTGCATGTCCCGTCGTCTTCCTAACTCTGATCCTTCACCTTGCGGGCTTCCCAAGTTCGTGTGGTTCGAGGTTCTCCCCCGTTATCTTTTTCCTTCGAAGCACAGGTGTACGCGATCGTGCACCAATTCCTACCTCCATTTCCGATTTCCCTTTTTGGTCTCCTCCAACGCAGGAACGTGTTGCACAGCCTCTTCTATTATGTTGGTAGTTCTCTTCATTACTGAACAGGCTGTACGCTTTCTCGGGTTGACCCGCGGGATCTCCTTGGCGGCGGACAGGAATTTCCTCGAACCAATTGGTCTTTTCTTTTCTTCCTTTTCGATTAGAGAGTCTCCCTGCATTTGGAGAAGCTTAAGCAGGGCCTTGGTTCCCTTTTTCTTACCACCCCAGGGCAGTCCTTCTCGCTCACGCGAAGTACCGCGCCCCGAATTACCTTTTTTCCTTTGTTTTTTTAACCCCTCTCTCCGAGACAATGGACGTTCGTCTTTACGTATTGGACTCCCAGAGTCTCCAAAGTCTACACTCCTTTGTTTTTCCCCTTTCCGTCCCTACTGTCCCCCCAATGAAGGGAGGGCCATTGATCTTCCGCTCGACGTTTTCTGTTTTTTTCCCCCTCCCTTTTGTATTCTTCTGTGGTGAGGTCCATCTTGTAGCAAGATAGTTCAGCGATCCTGATGGGCGGTGGCTTTTTTACCCCTCGTCTGTTGAGTACGTTTTTTTTTCTCGGCGCTTGCGTCTCCCCAGCCTCGATGCCTCCTTGCCTCGGTGTTTTTGTTTGCGGGACTGCCTTCCCTCCCTATTCTATGTTCTCTCCACCCTCCCCCTGTGACTCGTCAACTTAGGTGAGAATTCTACTGGCATTTTTTCTTTCCTGTCATTAAAATTCCCTTCTCATTCGCCTTTTTTTGAGAGAATTTTGATGTCAGTGTCCTTCTCTTGACATCCCCCCTCACTACGAGTGTCCTGTCTCGTCGGTGGGAGAAGTCGTAAATTTCTTGTTTTGGCTGGATTGAATTTTTTTTCCCCTCTTAACCCTCCCCGACGGCGCTCCTCTTTCTGTTTGACTTTTTTTTTTCTAGGTCTGCCGATCACCCTTTACCATCTCTTTGGCTCTTCCTCCCCCCTCTCCCAGGCAGCTGACTGTTCCGGATGTGAGTTTCCACATGTTCCTCTTTTCCCCTCTTTTCTGTTTCACCACAGCGACGTTAGTGCGGCACTATAGATTGGAGCATCATTCTTTTTTTCTTTCTTTTTCTTTCCCTCTTTTTTTTGAGTGCCTATGGGAATTCGAACTGTGTCTCCTTCTGCGGTGGATTTCCTCTTTCTCCCCCCTTTGTTTTTCCATTTGCCCGGGCGCTCGTGTCTCGCGAGTGTTCGTATTTTTCGCCCTCTTTCCGTCCATTTTCTTTCTCCCTCCCCTTTAACCGAGACATCAAACCCCCTATCAGCCCCCCCGGAGTGGCCTCACTTTTTTTTCCCCGGCTCGTCCTGCGAGTTTGATGCATAGTCCAAGTTGTTTTTCTTTTCGTCCTACCGACAATCCTCCTGAGAGCAGCGCGGGGCTAGTCGGAGTACAGCCGTGGGCGCCCCGCCGTTTCCTCTCTCCTAGACCTTCCTTCTTCTCCTGTTGCCCTCTTGCGGTTCCAGGGCCCGTCCGGTTTTTTTTAGCACGTAGGGTTCCCTTTCTTTCCCTTTGGGTCTTTCCCGCTCGGACCTAGAGGCTTTTTTCGACTGCGCACCAGCTGCGGCCCCCTCCCGCTCCACCGCACCTGTTGGATCTTTCTGGCCTTCTCTCCCGTCCCTGGGGGCCGCGGTAAACGTCCTTGCGAAGAAAGCACATCGTTCGTGGTCGTGCTTCCTTCCCTTTTTCGTTCGAAGCAGAATGTTGTGACGACACTAGGCCCATTCTCTTTTTTTCCTCGTGTCTCGTCTATGTTCAACCCTTTCCAATCGAACCTTCCTTCTTTCTTCCCCAGTGGATCGCTGGTTAAAGCATCTTCTCGACGCTGTCCTTTTGCGGCTTAGCACAGTGACACTCTCGTCGATGTTTTTTTCCTTTCCCGTCCTAAAGCGGCCTTCTTCGTCCGTTTAGGTCCATTCCGCTTTTCCCCTAGTTTTCTTTCTCTTTGTCTCCCTCTCTTCATGTATGTGTCATCTCCTCAGCGAGCTGACTAAGATCGGCCCGTCCTTGTGACCCTTCTTCCTACCCTACCTTTTTGACACATTTTTCTTTTGTACGGTTGCAATCCCCCCTCTTCCTTTGAGAGAGGTAAAACAACTTTCTTTTTTTTTCACCTGTCCCCACATCCCTGCGCTCTCCCCCTTTGGCTCCCCCGACTGGGATCGTTCAGGCCCTCTTCTGTGTTTTTTCTCCCCCTTCCAGCTCTCCCCCAGCGTTCGCTTTTTTTTGGTTCCTCACTTGTCCGTAGTCCTTTTTTCTTTTGCCCCGTCCGCCGGCTCTTTTTCTCATCAAAAATGGAGAATCCCCTTCTCCCTCTCGACCTTTTTTGTTTGCCGGTTTCTCCTGAAAAAGCGTTACCAGAGCTCCTTCTCCCCTGCGGCCCCTCTGCTGCCGTAGAGCCTTCCCTTTCAGTGACATACGCTTCTGAGACTAAGACCGTCAATCTTCCGTTTGACTCATTCCCTTGTTTTTTTTCTCCTCCCCTTCCGTCACGGCGACCCCACCGGCCGTCCAGTTCTCCCGAACAGCCTGTCTTTCCAGGCCGGTGCAATTATCCCCCCCCCCCCCCTACTTGGCTGCACAGTCTTTTTCTTACGTTCCCTTAACTTCCTCCTTGTCTTCCCCTTCGTCCCCTTCTCAGAAAGTGGCGTTGACGCTGGCGCTCCCTGCTCCCGAGCCCCCCCTCTTCTCCCCTTTTCCCTTCTTTACCCCGACGTTTGAGCACGGTTTTCTCTTTGCTTTTTTCTTCCTCTTTCCATCGCTGCTGAATTCCCCCAGATTCCTCCATATGTCCAGTACGCTTTTCCCCATTGTGCTTCGGAGGCTGGTTGCCCCTCCTGGGTCCCAAGTCTTTTCTTGTTTTTTCTCTCCTTCAACTTTTTTTCCTTCCCCTTCAGTCACCCACCGCTTCTGCATCAAGGTATCCCTCCCGCGGTTTTTTCTCGATTTCTCCCCCGTCCCAAGCGCGACCACTAGCATCCCGGCGAGACGGCTTTGCAGCATTCTTTTCTGTGCTTCCTTTGTGGATTTTGGCCGCTTCCCTCCCACCTCGCAGTTCTGTTCCCTGCGTACCGTCAAAATGTTGTTTTCCCTCTGTTTTTTTTTGTTTGGTGGTTTTGACTCCCTTGGTTTTTTCACAGCTCCTCGCCCCCCTGATACTTGCTGGCTGTCAGAACTCCTTCTCTTTCTTTACCTACTTCCCTTTTTTGGTCAGCTCTACTGCGCGTCGACAGTTTATTCTTTTCCATTTCTCTCTCCGTTTTTCGCTACCCACCCCCTGGCGCCAATTACCCCATTTTTAGTCTGTTTTTTCCTTTGGCCGGTATTCTTCTCCCCTTCTCTTTTCGTGCCGGGCAATTACCCGCTTCAGGGCGTGCGTGGACGACATTTTTCCCTCCCTCTTCTCCTTTGATTCTCGTTGCGCTTGTCTTTTTGGCCATCGGAGCTTACGTCTGCGATGTTTCTTTTCTTTTTTCGTCCAGAAGCTGTGTTTAAGGCCGACGACTCGATGCCTTAACGTAAGTTCCCTCCTTTTTTTTCCGCCCCCGTGCCAGCTCTCTCCCCTCGTTTCGCTTCTTATCCGGTTAAATCCTTTCTTATGGAGTCCCCTCTCTTTTTTTTTTCGCCTTTTTCTCTATCAAGCCCTACCTCGCTCAACCCCTCTTCACCCCTTGGTCCTGAGACGCTGTTTCGCGGCGACCTTCCAGTTACCATTCCGGCGGTCATCCTCCTTCACTTTTTTTTTTACCGAGTAACACTTTTCGGAATTTTCCTTTACCCTCTGTAGGCTGGAATCCACCTTCTGTCCTGCGAAGCCGTCGACGAGCTTTCTCTCCTTATGTCACTTTTGGGTAATTGTCTTCGCTGTTCTTTTTCCTTTGGTCTGAGTTTGACCCTATCTGTTCTTTCCTCTGCTTATTCTCAACGGCGCCCTTCCCTTCTCCACGTTAGCAGCGCGGTATATCCTTCCTTTCTCTTGAGCTCCCTTTTTCAAATATCACGGTTTTTCTTACAGTCTTCTTTTCTGTTTTGTCCTCCCTCTGAGTTCCGCCCTTTTCCGCCCGTGGCTGGCTGGCGGTTTCCTTCTTTTCCCACCCCCTTTTTTCCCTCCTCTCTTTTTTTCTCTTAGAGAGAGATGGAAGGCCTCTTAATTTTTTCGTAGCTCTTTTATTCTTTTCCTGTGACACCAACGATCCATTCCTTATTTAGTTGTTGTAAGTACTTGATGCTCCCTATTACCTTCCTTTCTTTTCCACCGTGAAGGATGTGTCGTAATTCTTTTATTATTCTAGTGATTGTGGCAACTTTGGAGGAGATGTCCTTTTTTTCACCGGCGTTCTGTCCCCACATTCAGGGTTCCATTCTATTCTTGCGTTCCACTCTTTCTCCTTGCCTACGGGAAGCGGCTGAACCCGACGCCCACTTTTTCCTTTGTAGCCCGAGCCTTTTGCCCCAGTTTTCTCTTTCCTTCCCCTACGTCCTGGTTGGTTTTTTTTCTACTTTTTCAACGGTTGATATGTGGGGACGATCATTTTCGTGCGCTCCCTTTTTCTATTTTTCCCTCCCTTCTCCCCCTTTTCCATTTTTTCACATTGAACTGACTTGGATTTTTTTCCACACCGCGTCTTTTCCCTACAGTTCTACCTAAGATGAAGTCTTGCCTTTTTTCCTTCATTCCCGCGTTTACCCTTTCTCCCCCTGTCCCCCACTCGGCTATCCCGATGGAATTCCAACGGTGTCTTGTGGGTTTCTTAGTGGTTACCTTTTTCCGTCCCTGTCCTCCTTTCTCCCCGCTATTTCTCGTGAAAGTCCCTCCCCGATCCACTTCCGATAACTGGGTTTGACGAAGCCACCTTTTCTGGTTTGGAAAAGCTGTCACGGTGGCATTTCCCCCCCCCTGATCTTTTGGTTTTTTCGTTTCTCTTCTAGCCCTTGAAAAAGTTTCCCCTCTCGGGCTCTCCGTTTTTCGGACCTTCATTTCGTTCCTTGTGTACTCCCTTGCCATTCCTCCCACGGGAGACGGTCGGGTCCAATTTTTGGTTCCGTTGAGTGGTTTCATGCGCTTCCTGTTACGTGGGCGTGTGTGCGTGACAACGTTTCCCCCCTTCACTCCTCCGCACTCGTGAATGACCCTCTCCGTTTTTCCTGGTGTGGCCCTTTTTTTTTTTTTCCCCCCTCCCTCTCCTCTCTTTTTTTACTCGGATCTTTTCCACACTGCATTGAATTCAAGCTGCCTTAGTCACTTTTTTTTTTCCTACCAGTTCCCTCCCCCTTTTCCCCCCTGAAGGGAGTCTCCCTTTCTTTTGCCGCTCTCCGCTTCCGGGTTTCCCACTAACCCTTTTTTCCTTTTGTGCGTTCCCGTCGCGTTGTCGCCAGCCCTCTTTGCTGTCCTCTTTTTTTCTTTTTTTCGGTGGTTTTGCCTTTTTTTTTTCTGTTTTTCCGGGCCCGTCTTCAATTTCCTTCTTTCCTTTCTCCCCTGACTCCGCTTCTCTCCCTTTTGGGACTGACTATAAAGCAAGATTCATTTGTCTCCGCCCCGCCCTTTTGATTTTCCCCCCCTTTTCGTTTGCCCTCTCCCTTCCCGTCCTTATTCTTTCATCGACTTCCCATTTTTTTTTTTTACCAAAATCAAACTTCCTTCTCTTCCTCCCTCCCGTTTTTGTTGTTTTCTCTCTTTTCTTTTACCGTTATGAACATGTTTCCCGAGTCGAACGTCGACTCTTTCCCCATGGGGGACCTCCCCTCTTTCCCCTTCTCTCATTCGGCCTTCGACGCCCCGAGCTAGCTATAGGCTGGTTTTGAGTTCCTTGACGGCGTGATGAGGAATAAGAGAATCAGATACTCGGTCTCAGCGCCGATTCTTTTTACCTTTCTTTCCTCACCCTGAGACCCTATAGCGATTTTTTTTCACCCCCCATCTACGAGAAGACTCGCTTTCCCCCTTAAGTTTTTTCCCCGTGGGATTTCGTTTTTCACCAGATTTTTTTTTTTTCTATTGGTGGTTCAGTCATATTTTTTCTTTCTCTTTTTACTCCGCATTTTTTTCTTTTTCCATTTTTCACTCTTTTTCTTGTATTGGAAAACCCTTCCTGTGGAATTTCTTTACTATTTTTTTTTTCATGCGCTCGTTTTAGGAGGTTGTATTTTGGAACTGGTTTTGGCAAATCACTCCCCCCCTACTTCCCTCCTCCTTCTAATTCACGCTGAGTCCCATAACGTTGGTCACCCTTTCCATTGACGGATCCCCGGATCAGATTTTTTTACGTGTCTGTTCACCCTGGTTCGACGGAAATCTTGTCCCTCACCTCCCTCCTGAGAGCGCGCTGGCCCAGGAGTCCCGTCAGCCGTTTTTCTCTTCCTATCCTTGATACAGCCACTCCCCGTAGCTCCAGTGGCACCCTTTCTGTTCCCATCTGCCGTGGCTTTTCCCAGGTCACGGTCGGGGAATGCCTTCTTTTGAGATTTCGTCCACGCTCCGTTACGTCTTCCTTTTCTAGCTGAGCTATTAAAAGCGAGAAGCTCAAATCGTCACTTTTTTTTCCCTGCCCTTTGCCTCTCCCCCCCTCTTCTTCGGTTGCCCTCCCGGTTAAGCTTTCGTGATCGCGCTGCCCTCAGATTTTCCGTCTCGCCTTTCGTCAGAATTCGCTTTTCTCTCACCCCTTCAGTTTCTTTTCCCGTTTTTCCTCCCTTCCATTTTTGTTTCCCAAATAAGTTCATATCCTTAGAAGCGGAGTCGTTCGCGACCATCTTGCCGAGGCGCGAAGGGCCGGCCCCTCTTAGGCCCCCCCTTCTCGTCCCTTCTTACTCCACTCCTTTTTTTTCTTCGTATTTTCTGGTTCCGCAACTTTGAGGTTTGAGTGCGTACAGGGTCGTCTTCCCCCTCCCTTCAATCCCGGTCCCGGGCACGTCGCCTCTTTTAGCGACGGGTAATCCTCATCCAACGATGGATGAACCATCCCGCCGGCTCGCGCTCATTTTGCGCCATTTAAATTACCAAACAAACCCTCTTTCCTTTTGCCCCCATCAGTCCGTTTTTTCTCCCCCCCCCAGTTCATGTTACTGGCGCGGGACATGGTAACCCCTCTTCCTCTGTTCTTTGCCATTCCTCTGGCCCTTCTTCGTCCTGAGCCTCACCCTTTATACCAGATCCAGCTCCCCCTGATAGCCTGTCGCGGTCGTCCTTTTTTTCCAGTCCCCCTCCGCCATTTTTCCCGAGGGGTCACGTAGTAATTAGCAGCCTCCCTTCCTTTGCGTTGACACCCTTGTCTCTTCACGCCTATTTTACAGGGAACATCGCAGTTTTCCCGGCCTTTTACGCTCCCCGCTCTCCCTTCCCTTTTCTTGAGGCTACGATTTACTGGCGCGCCCCTTCCTATAGTCTCGTGTCGTTTCAATATGCACTTTCTCGAAAATGGCTTTCAACAGAAGAAGGCGTCCCGAGCCCACGAGTTTACAGTGCCTAACCGGCGTTACTGACTTTTTCTTTCCATCAGGCTGCATCCCTCGGTATTTCTACCAGTCGCCGAACTTTTGCAGGGGAGTAAGGACGCTCCTCCCTTGCCGTTTCTTCGCTTCTTCCTGTATTTACTTTTTTTCCCCCCCTTTTTCGAGTCGCCCAGCGGGCCTCCTGCGCTTCATTTTTTGTCGTTGAGAAAGGCTTGATGGCGTGGTGGATTGCCATCCTCCTCTGCTTCCCCTCTGTTCCTCTGTACCTTCTTTTCCTATTCCCAAACTGCTTTTCTTGTTTCTGTAGTGTGGCCTCGGTAGGAATCGTTGTGCGCGCCATCTCAAGGTTGATCGGTTCCCCGAAACCTTTTCCTTTCCTACCCTTCCCCCCTTCAAGACCACCCTCCTACTTTTTTTGTCCTTCTGGCCAGCCACACGTCGCTCGCCCTTGGCGTAAGTGCAAGCATTTTTTGGATGCACGGCGTTTTGTTTTTTTGGCCGCGCCTCCCATCGTCCTTTTCTGGCCCTCAGCCCTGTCTAACGTTAACCCGTACAATGTTTTGGTCGATGTGGTGCTGTTTTGGTGCGAATCGGACCCCCTGCTTATGACCATGTTCTCCCCTGTCTCATCTTCTTCCCCTCCTCTCCTGTTTGAGATCTGATATGGCGTCTCCCTTTTTGTATTTTCTATTTTCTCCGCCTTTTTCCGGCTTTTTCCGTCCAACCATGGCGCCCACCGAACCACATTTTGTCTTTACGTTCTCGGCTTTTTGACTTTTCAGTTTTTAGTGGAGGACGAGCTTTCTCAATAATTAGTCGCCCGCGGACCTTCTCCCCCCTCCTCGCGTGTCACGTCCTTATGGTCCCACCCTAGTCTATGCAGGCTTTTGCTCATGGTCCTGGCTGTGTGCCCGAGCTTACGCAACGTATTCGTTTTCTTATGGAAATGTTTGTCTAAGATGGGTTATCCCCTTTCCCTTTCTGCACACGTACAGGCCCTGGTTACCGCCTATTCCTCCGATCGAGCTCTCCTCGTTTGGCACGCTGGACCTTCTGGGAGCCACGTCTTTTGAATTTTGGCACGCCTCACCACCCCCTCCCCCTTGTCTCAAAATTTTTCTCGGCATTGATACGTTTCGTCCGTATAGAACCGCCGATGGCAGGCAGCCTCTTTCCGCAATCCTCCCCCCTTTTATTTCCCCGCGTCTACTAAACGGAGGCACTTTCCGGAGGGGCTTATCTCTTCTGGCGAACGTATGGCCTCTGCAAATGATGTGGTCGCGCCCGCCGCTCACGCGTGGTATCTTTTAGCTATTATTCCTTTCAATAGATTGGCGCTGTAGTCCCTGGGCGAGTTGCAACCCGTTCTGGTTTTGCGCGAAGCGTCTCGTTTTGCTACTCTTTAGCGCCTCCTTAGCTCATTGCTATTCGTTATTCGTCCCACGCTGTCTTCACCCTGCACCGACCATCTTTTGCAGGCGTTTATCTTTTTTTCGTACAGCGGGTAATAGTTTTCCGCCTTTCGCTTGCACCTGAACCTGTAACTGTCAGCCCTTTCTCTTCTGGGGCGTTGTTTTTTCTGTACTGGTTTCCACCAAACATCCCTCCTTTCGCTCTCGAGTCGATGGTAGGAGATTCTTATAAGAGGGAGTGCTCTTTTGGACTCGTGCGACTTTTCCAAAAGTACCTGGCGTCAGAGTTGGTTTTACCATGTCTTCTTGTGCGAATGGCCTTTAGAAAGGCGATTTCTCTTCTTGACTTTTTAGTCGGCGCGTCGTTTTGTCACTGTCTGGGGAGGAGATTTCTAGCCTGAACCGTGCTCCCACATGTTTTTTCCCTTTAGATGGAAGGCACAGTCGCTTACTCCGGATGTTTTTTCCATCGGCCCCCTGGCCCTCAAAGGACCTCGCGATCTGTCCTAGCCCCCCTCCCGACTCCATGATCCGCCGCCGCATTGGCGCTGTTGCGCACGTCTCGCCGCGGCCCTTGTCCCCCCCCCCTCAGTTCGACTTTTCAGCTGTTTCTGCAACGCTTAGAGTTTCCGTGCGATAGGGACAGCCCCTTTCTGGGGACCCTTTTTTTTGAAACGGATGATGATGAGGGAGTTCGTCCGTATTTGGCCTTCGACCTTTTCCGTCCAGACTGGACCAGACCTCCTCATCTGAATTTTAGACCTGGCGGTTCCTGTGTCGCCCCGGCCCGACTCTTGTCTGCCGTCTATTACAAACTTGCCCTGTTGGCTGGCGGAGCCTGTCCCCCCCTAGCTTAGCGTGCTGGTGTAAGAGATACCCCTCCCTGTTCTTCTCCCTCCTTGCCTTTACGAAGCCAACGTCCTTTTGAACCGGCTGGTTCACTCTTCAGTCTTCAGCTATTCGTTCTCTATTCCCTATTCCCTCCAGGCGTATGAATACGGGTGTTTTTTGATGAGTCGGCGCGACCGACCCTTTTCGATCTTGGCGAGGCCAGCCCTGTCCCACGTCTTCTTGTCTCCTTAGCTAACAATGACGTCTTTTCACGGTTAGTAGGCGCAGCGCTTCGTCGTTAGGGCCTCTTTTGCGCGTATGTGACCACATTTTTCGAATCGCCCTCCTCTCTTTCTGACCCACGAGCCGCTCCCGGTTTTTTTTCTTTTTCTTCACACCCCGGGAAGCCGATCGTTTCCTCGCTAGTCCGCCTCCATGCAGTGACAGTTCCAGACGCCCCGGCCTATTTAACCGTAAAGACTGGGCACTTCTTTCTTCCTCCTCTCCTTTCGTTCTTTCTCGTCTCTTTTTTGCCACCCCCCCCGCCGGATTTTAGACTCATTGAGTCCCCCGTCCCGCCCCCGTGTCGCCAGTTCGCTTGAGCTCTGTAGCGTTTGCGGTCTCCGTTAGAAGTGGAGTCCGTGTCCAGTCGTTTCATACCCGCACTCGCTGCTCGCCTTTTGGCTTGTGACCTCCGAATACACCGCAATTGGTTTAAACCCGCCCTATTGTGTGGCCCGTACTGCCACGGTCCCTTAGCCTCCTTCTGTTCAGTGAGTTCAATCGTGGCCCTGCCCCCAACCTTATTCCAAATCTCTCTCTTTTCCTCCTCCTGAGAGAGATGTTGCAGTTTTTTTTGAAATGTGCCTTCCTCTCTTTCCTCGTGACCTTGGCCTGTCTTTCTTTTCCCCCTTGCTGGGGTTTGCTCTTTCAAGTCGCTGTCCCAGACGGAGCGCCACGTAGTGCGTGTCGGCTGACGCCGCCGTTGCCTAGCCTTCATTATTTCGCCAGTCCCAGCCCGCTCGCTGCTTCAGCGCCGAGGAGCTTTTTTCACAACGCTTCGTCCTTACCCTTTTGATAAGTTGCTGTCCAGCGTTTATCTGGTTCTCTGACGTTTGATTCCTCCCTCAGTGTTGTCCCCCGTTTTTCGGTTTTTTCCCCAGGCTTTACTACTGGGAGGTTTCTGCGTGTCACTGATAGAAAATGTCTTTTCGAGGACACGCCTCGTCTAGTCAGTGTGATTGTGTATTTCATCACCCACCCCGTCCTGTTTGTTTTTTCGAGTCGTCGTTCTTTCGTAGGGAAGGCCGTTTGGAAATTTACACAACCCCGAGGTCATCACGCCTCTGTACTAGTTTCGTGGCGCAAACGCGTTGCATCTCCCCTCGGTTGCCGCTCTCCGGCTCGACCGTGGCGACGATGGTTTCATCGTTCACAAGTGGGTCCGACTCCTGTTTTGCCGAAATATTACGGAGTCGGAGTCGCGCGGGTTTTCTGCCCGATATTCAATTTCAACAGATGCAGCTGTACTCCTGCCGGTTCCGGGCATGGGTTGCTTCGTCACAGTCCTCGGGGACCCACTTTTCTTTTGGAGGTCGTGCCATCGCTTCGCGCGCGGCCTGCGAACCCTTGCGGCACTCCGGAAAGACCCCCTTGCCCTTTAGTCGCCTTTTGCAGCGCAGCTCGTCTCTTCGGGTTGAGAACTTGTACGGGTGGGGGTGCAGTATCTTGAGCAACATCTCTGGGTCCGCTGGCTTCCGTGGGTTTTTCCCCCGTTTCGAATTCCTCCTCTCGTTGCCCCTTAGCCTACTCCCGTCAGTCATCCGGTCCCAGTGACACTTTGTGCACACGTTTATCGCCGGCCCCAAAGGTCCTGTCTCAAGACCAGCTGTCATCTGGAAGAGTTCCCGCCCTCGTCCGGGCGCGCGAGAGCGGCTTGCAGCTCAAAAATTTTATACGGCGCTTTTTGAAATTAGTCGGTGGCGTCCGTTAATTTTTTTCCGAGTCCGGGGTTCGGACGTTCCACTTTCGCACTCTACTCGGTGGAGCTCTGCATCCGTTCCCATGAGCTCCCCTAACGCCTGTGTCTATCTCCGTGCCCTACATGTGAAAATATTAACGACTAACCATGCCCTGCCACTTCGTTTTCGTGGCTCACCAGCCGCCAGTTATGGCGCGTAGGACCGCGTACGGCCACATCATGTTAATGCTCGTCCGTAACCATTCCCCCGGGCGCCGTATCCTCAGTGGTAGCCTTTTTTGTACTCGCTTATTGAACGTTCAGGATCTTGGTTTCTTTCTACAGTAGGCTCCTGCCAGCAGCGCCGCGGGCTTTTGATCCAGTGTAAGTATTAATTTTAAGTGCCAGCGACTTGAATTGGCAGATTCACAGCTTTATCTGACCGGCCCGATAGAACGCTCTTCGTTTGGTGCATCCTTAGGACAGCGTTCGCCCTTGCGCGTTCGCTGCGCTACCTCTGGATGCCGCCCGATTGACGCGTTTAATTTTTATAAGTTTTTTATTCGAGCACGAACACCTTACGGCCACCTTCCGCGTTACTCCCTCTACAATTTCGATCCGCACCTTTAGGCGCGACCCTTGCCACTTCCTAAAGGTAGCGATGCTACCCTTCACGTTTCCGGTTGCAGTGCTATCGTTCTGCCAGCCCCTCGTTACTGTCATCCCCGCGACCCTTGCAGCAGTGGCGTCAGGGCTTTTCAGAAGGGCGGTGCGGGTCTTTGGGTTATGAGATTCCGTGGAGCTGGCGCTCCGCTCTCGACCTTTGTCTGCATGCCAGGGCTTTAGTCGTGCTTTGGTCGGCGTGACGGCGAGTGCCTGGCGAATTCCCTCGTCCCTCAAGGATTGAACCACGCGCTGGCGCTCTTCTTCTTGGCAGCGCCGGTCCCAGTGCTCTTTTACGTGGCGCGCCCATCGCGCAATGGTGTTCGCCGAACAATCCTGTTTGACTTTCCCATCAAGAAACCGCGGTCCGTCAGCTCGAGTTACTACACCGTCCCGCGCGCAACGCGCCGTCGTTTTCTTAAGACGTTGTGCAAGCCTTCAACGGCTGTCCGCGGGGTCCGGACGATTTTCTTGGCCAGCCGTGGCCCTCGGCCTTGCGGTATAATGATTAACCCGTCAACCTTGTTTGGGTCGCCAGTTTTAGCGCCCGTGATGCGTCGGAACCATGTCGCCACTG
>Ga0179593_1551531_pt1 | contig 38832 bp, 31 predicted proteins | sample CZODoug2_1_08_16_FD_185931 | JGI IMG/M metagenome (GOLD analysis project Ga0179593, IMG submission 185931) | Vadose zone soil fungal communities from Angelo Coast Range Reserve, California, USA - CZODoug2_1_08_16fungal (PacBio error correction) | ecosystem: Environmental > Terrestrial > Soil >... | reverse complement strand
ATACTACCCCGCCTTTTTCTTTTATAAGAAGCTGCCGTCGTCTCCTCGTCCTGGAAGCCTGAAGAGGAAGCAGCCGGGCTACATCCTTTCTTTTGTCTTGTAAGAAAATCCTTTCTCCTGCGTGTTGTGACAGTCTTTTCCCCCAAGTTAGGTTTGAACGCTCTGCCCTCTGAAACCCGACCGTTTACATTTTTTTCCTATAAGCACTCTCTCTCTTTTCCTTAGTTTTAGGGTCGTCCAGACCGAGATTCCATTTCAGTCTTTCTTTTTCCATGGCACCGTCTCGGACATTTCTTCGCCGTTCCCTTTTTTTGCCCGATATTTTTTCAAATTCGCGGCCCGTTTTTTAAGTACATTGTTTATATTTTCAGTGCCCTTTCCCTTAGCGTAGCGGATTGGTTGGATCGTTCGTGCCCCACCTCCCCTCCCCCGGCTGGCTTTTTTCTTGTGAGGTTTTTCCTCTTTCCGCTCCTTTTCCTTCTTCGCTTACCCGGATCGGCGCCTTCGTCCCCATTCGTACGGAATAATGTCACTCATTCAATGGCTTTCCTCATTTGTCCAGCCGAATCGCCTGTCCCACAGCGGCTTGCTTTTGATCTGCTCAGCTCTCCTTTGCAAAGTTCTTCTCCTTTCATCCTACCTATATCACAAAGCCGTCCCCAAGACCTTATCTCCAATCCTCTATTATGTCCTGTAGTCGCCACTTAACTTACGACCCCCGTTTTGAAACAAATACGATGTTAGATCTTTCCCCCCCTCCCCCCCACTGCCCCGGCCCCACTTCGCGGCACCCCCTTTTTCTGCGAGAGGGGCCTCCGATAGCCAGAGGTAAGTCGTCCTTTTTCATGGGAATACTTGCTAGTCCCCGAACAGACGACGCCAGCCTAAGACGGCGAGCGAATTCTCCCCTCCTCCTCGATCTCTGTTCAGTAAACCTTGCCACCTTTACCTTCCCAAGTCCTCTCCTAAGTCGCCCCCTTCTTCCTCAACAAGGGCCTGTTACCGCTCTCACCCGTTCGTTTTTTTTTCCCAGAAGGAGATCCCCGGCCCGGGCCGGTTCCTTTTTCCTTCTATTCAGTCTTTTTTCGAACTCGGACGCAACTGCATTTCGTCCTTTTGCGGTAGGCACGCCCCCCAGGCGTCGTCCCCGTTCCCACGAAGAAGCGACCCCATATGATTCGCATGCTCTGATTTTTTTTTCTTTCCCCTACGCCCCTAATAGTAGAGACCCCAGTTCACGATCCTTTCTTGGAGGATTTTTCCCCTGCCCCTTCCCGTTGATTTGGCTTTTTTGGTTTTTCCCCGACTTCCCTTTGCAAACTCACTTCCTCGGGACCGGTCGTCTGTTCCACTTCAGATCTGAGTTGCGCAACACTTCACTTTGACTTTTTATTTTTCGATTTCTGTACGTCGTCGTTAATATCGGAATGAAGGCTTTATTCCGTACTTTTCCCCTCTTCGGGTTGTTCTAAGCTGGCTTTCTTGTCTTTCCACTTGCCCCGCACCCTCCTGTCTCTCCCACGACTTGATTATATAGCCTTGCCTTCGGGAATCCGTTCCGTAGGTCATCATAGCTCTTGGGGAGGACGGTCTTTGCCCAGTGCTCCCTTCTTTTTTTTTTTGGCAGTCATCCTGGCCATCATCTATCCCCCCCTCTTTTTCCTCCGGCAGAGACTGTTAGTTTGCCCCTTCCCCCATTGACCACCCCGCGTCCCCTTTCTCTCCCCCCTTCCCCATCGTGATGTAGCACTTCTAATCGTTTATGAGCTGAGCACTTTTTTCCGCGTCCTCCTATTCTCTCTCTTTGTGGTTGTTTTTTGAGATGATTTATTCTATGCACCGTGCCCCCCTTTCTCCTCCTCTTCCGTGCGCTCTGTATACGCTTTGGAAGCAGGTGGCCGCGTTGTAAGCGATGGTTTCTGTGTTTGAAGTTTGGCCCCGGCTCTTCTTTTGACTCTTCCCTTCCTTTCGGGTGACTTCGATGAGGACTTCATCCCGCTCTGGTGACCCCTTCTGGTTCCAACTTCACTTGTGCAAGTCCTTTTCTCAGAGGAGAAATCTGCTTCTTTGAAGGAGCTGGAATTTTCTTTCCTCCGGTAGACTTACGTTCCTTCAAACTTTAGGGCGGAACCTTTTTGATCCCCCCTCGACGATGCGATCCAACTTTCTATTTTTTTTTTTTTCGCGCCTGGCTCTTCTTAGGAGTTCCATAGTAGCCACTTAATGCTGTTCCCGATCAAATTGTCGTTTGCTCATATTTCCCCCTTCCCCCTAGGAATTCTTTTTTGCTTCGTATATCGCGGGGACCCCTCCCCCCCCTTCATCCAGTCTCTTAGGTATGGGTTTCACTCTCCTTGCACCCGATTCTGCTGACCAGTGTTTTAGGAGGACGGATTTTCCCTCCGATCCCCCTAGATCAGCAAGATCTGGCTTTTATATTGCTGGTTCCCTTTCGTTTTCCGCGTCTGGGCCCTTTAATCCATCACGCGCACCGAGACGGTTTCGGCTTAGGAGATTATTGCTCAATCTCCTACTTTGACAAGGACCTTTCTCTTTCTCACCCGGATGGAGTTCCTTCCCGCTTCATAGCTTGTTTCCTCGACTCTAACGAATTTTTTCTTTTGCGATCTAGTTTCTGGCAGTTGATTGGATCAACTGTGGTCGATCTTCCTGTGCTTTACGCTCTGCAGGTCTTCGGTTTGGTGTACTTTTTTTTGCTGACTTTGCCTTCTTTCGGCCTCTCTTTCAGACCTTTCCCCCCTTTCTCCGCTTTCCCCTTTGTCTTCGTCCCCAGCTAGCGCTCCCCGCGTTGTGACCGCATGATTCGGCTTTTTTGTTCTTACTCCCCCATCGTATGTTGCTAATCGTTTTCTCTTTTTGTCTGGTCCCGTTTGACTATATAAGCAGTTGGCTTTCTTTTTTTGGTGGAAACTTTTTTTTTTCAGCAAGTGTTGCCTTCGGAGCTTTGTAAGCCTTTTCTCCTTCCGTCCTGCGTTTCTTTCCCCTGGCGCTGGCCGATTCGGTTTGGACCATTTCGGCCCACTCCAAGTTTCTCTACCGACGCTAGTTCTCTTTTTCCATAAGGGAAGCTTTTTTCCTCAAAGACACCCTCTCCCTCGTCTCACCTCCTGTTCCCCTTTTTTACGCCGGTTTCGTCAACTTTTGAAGTCGACTTTTTTTTTTCACCCCCCCTCCTCCTTTTGAATCACTTCTCCCTTTCCCTCTCCCCCTGATCGAGCTCCTTTCAAATACTCCTTCCACGCTCCCTTTGCCCATCAAGATCGATTTACCGTGGCGGCACCCCCACAAAATTCCGTTCCCAGAATCCCCTCTCCCGTTCATCCCTCTTCGTCGACCGGTTTCATGTTGGTCGTGAGTGATCCGCGACTGATTTTTTTTTTCCAGCCCTCCTTGTCTCGGACCAGAGTCCCTTTTTCCTTCCTTTCGGGGTTTCATTCCTCACTTCTTCCCCTCCCTGTTTTCAGGCCGCTCTTTTCGTGAGCAAACGCAGATGATTGTCGATTTCACAGAGTTCGGTTGATGAGATCGTTCCCCTTCTTCGATTCTTGGACCAAGTTCTTTCCCTACCTCAAAGACAATTTTTTTTACCTTTCTTCCCTCTTTTCCTTCAATACTTTATCCTGTTAAACGTTCACCGTGATGTAGCAGGCCCTTTTCCTCTTTTTCCCCCTCATTTCTTTTACTGCTTTAGCTTCAGATGACTTTCTCTTCGGTTCTTCACCCCCCCTTTAATTTCTTGCGTGTGGCGCACGACCAGGACGGCTTTGCCGGCCGCTTTTTTCCTCCACTGGAATGCAAACGCACCTCTTTGGCATCCTCTAGGAGAGCGCTCTCTGCTTTGTTCTGGTCGTCTCCCTGAATCTGAAGAAAGTCGTACAGGCCCCCTAGCGTGTCCTTCTTCTTCACGTCTCGCCACGCATCTTTCTTCCTTCCAATTCGCGAGTGAAGTAATTGAGCTTTCCTCCTTTCTTTTATTCTTCGCCCCTCTTTGTCTTCTGGGGACAGAAGTTCTGAGTCAACCAAGGACCAGTCTTTTTTTTTTTTCTAATTCTTTGTCTCTCTTCTTTTATCAGAATTACGACGCCTTTTCGTTCTCCTCGCGAAATCGCGCCGGTCCTCCTTACTCTGAAATGCTTCTCTTTTCAACGCTCCTAGGCCGCCCCGTTCGTGATTGCCAATTCTATGAGTGCAATTGCTCCGGGTTCACTTCTTTTCATCCCAGGCGTTGGCCGCCCACCCCCCTTCCTCCCCCGCTACCAGAGAGCCTTTGAAAAATGTCGAGCCCCCAGGCGGGTGAGGCTTTTTAGAACCTTGCCGCTCTTTTTCAAACAAACCTTGCCGGCCCCATCCTAGGCCCCCCTTTTTGAGCGAGCATTTTTAGAGCCAGCCATTTTTGTGAGGCAATATTTGACCATCGATGAATTTCAGTAGGCCCCGTGACAGCCCCTCCCCGGCCCCCTTTTCCCCCGACGGCGATTCCCTTTGAAGATAGAGAAGCGTACCGAGCCATCGCCCCTCACCTTCGGCGCCTTTTGACCGTCTTGTTCCTTTCGATTCGAGTGACCCGATTTATCCGCGTCTGTTCACGCCCAGCCGGCGGATCTCCCCGGACCGACTTTTTTCCCTTTTTCGAAGATTGAGCGGTGCCTTTTATCTGCACCCGATGGTTCTGTTGTGAGATGTTGCAGAGGCAACGGTCGACCCCCCCACCACCCCCCTTTTAGCCACGCAATGTCGCCTTCCGGGTATTTCTCTCCTTCCGCGCCCGTTCGCTAGAACTTACAAGTCGCATGCTTTCTCGCCTACCGATCCTGTACCCCGCCCTGATCTGGAAAGGTGTTCCCCCAGCGAACGTCCCTCAAGTCCCCCTTCCTCGGGAAGGTCTTTTTGCGCCTGTATAGGTGAGGAATCCCTCTACTGCGTTGGGCGTGCGCTGAAGGCGACGAGATTCCATCCTCCCTCCCGGCTTTCATTTTCCTTCTGAAACTCTTCGGTTTGTCGTAGTCTTGTGCATCTTTTCTGTACCCACCCCTACGGAACGGTGCCCCTCATCCCGCCCGCGTCATCGACCTACCCTTCTTTTTCCCTCTAGTTTTCCATTCATTCCGGAACCTTGTTCTCCCCTCTTTCCTTCCTAGCTGGTCTACTACCTTCCCTTTTCCCCTCTCCCTACTCTCTGGATTCCCTACCTTCACCCCGCTCAATGCCTCCCCCCGGCCGCCTTTGATTCCAAGTTTTTCCTTTCTGTACCCATGTCCCACCTTCATCTTCCCAGTCTGTTTTGTTTTTTAACGTTGCTCTCGCTGCGGCACGGTGATCCATACTTTTCCCCTTCCTCCGTTTTTGTTTCCTTTCTCAACGTTTCTTTAAGAGCATCCGATTCTTTATTCTGGGGAGTCTCGGCGATCTTTTTGTGGACGCGCCGGTGTTCCTCTCGGGTTTACTGTGGTTGAATCACTCTCGGGCCGATTCGGAGGCAAGTTTTTTCAGGGTCTATGGCCTTTTCCTCCCGCTTTTCTGAGCAATTTTCCCCCCTGACTTTCTCTTTTGCACTCCTTCTCACGTTCTTCAGGAAGGTGTTTTTAATTTGCCTCGGTCGATCGCCCCCTTCCTTGCGTATGAGGTCTTCTTGCCGGTGGGCAAGTGGCCTGCTTCGATTTGGTTCCGCATTGACCCCATTGAGTTTAGTTATGTGACGTTTTTCGTGTTGAACTAGCCCCCCTGCGAAGCCCGATATCTTTTAGTGGGTCTCCGCCTTTCGCAGACTCCTTTACCGAAGGCTGGTGGTTGCCCGTAATACTGGATTAAACGCCACCTTCATGGCGTAACCTTCGCGTTCTTTGCGACCACACTTCCTACGGCCTAAGGTCTTCTCGTTTTTTGAAAAGTTGCCTGAGGAATTGAGCTTCCCGTATAGAACCCATGCTCCCCCAGCTAGTTCAGCTTTTCTTGAGACTTTTTTGGGAGTTTCGTTTGAGGAAGAGCCGGGCCGCATTATAATCAACCTGCGACCCACGAAACGCTGCGCACGGTGCGTCCTTCTCAACCCTGCCCCAAAGTCAAACGGACCGGGAAGCATAGCCCTCCCCCCCCTTCTTTGCGGTTACCCGACCGGGTTTATTTTTGTTTTTTTTCACACTACAGCCGTTTGATCTAGAGATACTTCGAGCGGACTTGGTATTTTTCTCCCCTAGTGTCAGTGAGAGTAGTTAAATTCTTTTTCGCTCGCCTTTTATTCAGGATTTTTTTTGGAGGGGCCACTCGCCTTTCCTTTGCTCTTTTCCCTGAACAATTAGCGAGCGTGTATGATTGGCTCCCCCTTCTAGAGATATGAGTGAAGTGCTTTTTCCCGGATGGGTTGGTTCTTGCATCTCCTCTTATTGTTCCATACTGGAAGTGGCCTTTTTTTCGCGACATCTGCCTCTCTCCTCATTGGGAGATCAGTGAGCATGTTGTGTCCCCCCCCCCAAACTTTTGGATACGTCAGCATAACTTTCCGTTCTCTCTGCCAGAGGTCCGTTTGCCCCTTCCCTTGCCGTCCCGCGTGAGTCCCTTTGGGACCCGCGGATCAGACCAATTTCAGTTAGTATAACTCCGCGTCGTTAATTTACGCGGCTCGATCCTGGATTCCATTGGAAGAAAGAGCCCTTTCTCGCACTTGAGACGGACCCCGCACGGTTTTTCTTCCCCTTGTTTGTACTCCTTCCTCCCCCCCCCATACAGAACTACGTCGACACGGTTTACTCCGCCCCTCAGCTCGTCGCCCACTACGTTCCCCCTTTCCAATCGTCGACTTCCCAAAGACTATTTCTGATGCCTTGCGATCGTGCGAAGATGTTTTTTTTTCGTTTCCACGCGTGAGGCTTCATGGAGTGGTAGTGAGTGGAGGGAACCGCGGTCCAAGGAAGAAGCGTTCTCTTGAGTTACCGCCTTCCCTAGGTTTTTTCATTCAAGGGCTTTGTCTCTCACCTACATTGTTCGTAGCTGGCGTGCGGAATACCCCTTTTCCCAGATACACTACCCACCGGACCTTCATTGGGTAGGCATTGTTTATCTACTTTGGATCTTTCCTTCTTTCTCCTTCAGCCTCCCTTTCAGCCTTGCACTCGTCTCTATCTTGTCCTCTACTCTTTTTTTTTTCTCTTCCATTATCACTGCCCCCCCCTTTTCCGGGAAGAGTTTTTTTGAGTCAGAGGGTACAGATACCGGGCAGAGGGGTTGCACGGATCCTCGACGCCCGGGCATTTCCCCTCACTTTTTCTGGGGCGTGTACAAGTTTTTTGTTTCGGAAAGACAACCCTTTTTAACCTGTTTATTTGGCTATTCCATACGCACGGGAGAACTACCGATCCCCCTGGAATCTTGTCATCGATCTGCCGCGCCCCGCTTCCGACCTCGGCCTCTAGGGGTCACGCTGCCGACTCTACTTTTATTGATGACGTTAGTATCGTCCACGATCCCCGGATAAGGTCGGCCCCCCCTGATTAATACGTATTCCCGCCATAAGTGGGATATTTCAGACGTGATAGCAGCGTATGGTTCTCCAGTCCTTCCTTGCTTTCCGCACCGGCGGGAGGGGTCGTGAGGTGTTGATCTCTCCTTCATGATTACCTTCTTTCCCCTCGGCTACCATTCTCTCGCGGTCCAATGCTAATCTGTTCAAATTTTTTCTTTGGTCCCCTGGAATCGGACGCCCTGGTGGCCGAATTAGGGCTTTTCGGCTCTGCCCGTTTGTGTTGTCGTTGCTGTATCCCCCTTCCCTGTTTGCACATTATAACCTTCTTCGAGCGTCCCCTGCTGCCCCTTGTCGGCCACGAAGGCCCTTCCCTCCCCTTTTAAACAACGCATTCTCTTTCCCATTTTCCGAACAACTCACCCTCCTGCCCACGCGCTGGTTAGAGCGGCGTCCTTTTTTACAGATCATCTTACGCCCCTTCGCGTCCTTTTTCATGGAAAGTTTCCTTCCCTTTCCCCCAGGCGAGCCCCCCCCCTCCCTCCCTTTCTGAAGCCGGAGAGCAAAGATGAGCCCAAATTTTTTTCTTTTCACTTGAGCCAATCGTTCCCCCAGCCTGCGCCGAAGAGCGCGAAGCTTCCCCCCCATTTTTCCTTTGAGCTGCGCCTTCTCTTGAAATTCCGGTCGACGCAACTGTAGAGTTTCCCGGACCGGGCTTTTCTTTTCTTTACCTCTTGCGAGTGCGAATTCGTTTTGCCCCTGATCTCCGTTCTGCGGGTGCTCTGAGATTTTTTCTTTTCGCCCGGTACTCGCCTCGCGTCGAGTTCCCGCCTGCGGTCCATCGACGGGGTGGAGGCTTAAGGTCAGCCCTCTTTTCTTTCTCTAATTCATTCGCTCTGAGGCGGCGGCCTTTTGGCCCTCCCGTTCCTCTCTTTTGTGTTTCGGTTTACCAGCGATATTGAACTCAGACTGTTGCGGCAAGGGTGCGGTGTACTCGGATTTCTCCCACGATATCCACTCTTTTCTCGGTCTTCGTAGCGGAAGTTGGCCCTTTCTTTCCCCTCGCCGACAGTTCGTTTCCCCCCTTTCAGCGCGGATACGAAATATTTGGGTAAGCGGAACGCATCAGGACTTAGCGTCCTTCTCCACTGCTGCATTTCACTTGCGCTCACGACACGACGGGATGGACCGAGTTCTTTCCTCCGGAGAATGCTCTTGCCGTTTTGGTCAGTTCGACCCAGTTTCCAGCATAGCGGGATTGCCGCAGGGTATATTAACCAGAAATTCTTCCCTCCCTCACAGTGAGTCCGTTGCGCTTCAACCACAGCTCCCTTTTTTTTTTTTCCCAACCAAGTCCCTAGAGTGAGTCACCAGCACAGAGAAATGATTTAATGGAATTTTATCGCTTTGCAACATGCAAGATTTCTCTTCCTCCTCTCCTTTGCTGTCGTCCGCTTGGTCCCCTTTGACTCACTACCCCTCTCAGGGATATCTTGATTATAGTGTCTTTTTTTGGACTGGTGGCTGATAAGTGTTGGAGTGTTTGTGTTTGAAAGCTTTTTCAACGGGCTCGCCGAGGAGGGCGGCCAGAATTTTCCTGGTTGCGGTTGGTTTCTCTTTCCTGGCTTTGCTCTGGCTGCGCCCCCTGTCTTGTCGAAACGTTCTCCCTTTTTAATCTCCCTCCGCGTTCGGATCAGTTTCTTCCGGTAACTTTTGGAAGCTGGCCGGAGTCCCGATCCCGGTCGTGGTCGTGGAGGTTTTATTTCCTTCCCCAGGTTCCTTTTTACGCTAAGTAGATGAGTTTTCCTTTCCCCTAGGAGTTTCACCTTTGGCGGAAGACCTGACCTTTTCGAGGATTCCCTCTTAACCGTGCGAAGCCGTCACGTGTATATATCCTGTACATCCGGTGATCGCCCGGGTGTTAGTTTCGATTTTCCTGCGGCGTGAGCCCCCGTTATTACCCCGCTGGGAAACCGCACGCACCAATTTCCCGATAGTCTCTCACCGGCCTATGAGAGGTTATTCTTTTGATTTTCCCTTCCTCTCCTTCAGTGTATCTAGGCAATGTTGACTCGAAGGTTAGTGTGAAAACACGTCGCCTCCACCCCTTCACGCACGAGCACCAGCCAGCCATTTGATATGCAGCTTCAAGAGGCTATACCGGCTCCTCTCGCGACTAAGCTTCGTACCTGCCAAAAATATTATCCCGTTTTTCTCACACCCTACTTAATGGGGCCTGGTCGCCCACTGGGGTGGATTAACGTTCCGGGCGAAGCGCACGGTTTTGCCCTCTCATCACGCCAGCAGCATACCCGCGGCTGGAGATCGATCATACATCTTTACTCCAAGGAACGAACTCCCCCTCCCGGGGCAGACCCAGTTTGCGTTCCGACCTCTCGTTGTAACTGGCCCTCCCTGGTGGCGGATTTTTTAGATATTAGGAGCTTTTTACTGTGTGCAGCTCCGCCCCCAGAGTTTTACTTTCGATGCTCTCTTAGCTAGCCGCCTTCCTGTGGGTTTTGAGGTTTTTGCTTCGCTGCCCCCCCTTCTCTTTCTCTTTCCGAAAATAACCGTCCCCCTGGATATCTGTCCCTTCCTTTAGTTTCCAGTCTTTTCGGGGCTGGTTTTCCCCTCCATCTCCCCCTGTATTGTTGCTTTTCGTTCCGTAGTTTAGAACAGGGCAGCAGCTTCTCAGTTGTGATCGTTGATTTTTGGGCCCACTCCTTGCGATTTAAGCACTTTTGACCGTGCCCTCGCCCGCGGGACTTTGCGAAAGACGCCTCCTCTCCTCATGATTTTCCTTGAGGGCCCGAAGTCGGCGGGTGCATCTCCACGCACAATGAGTTCCCAAGCGATTTGAGGACGACCTCTTTTTCAAGCGGCGGATTCCCTTTTTGAAAAGAATCCTCTTTGACCCTTCACCCCCCCAACCCCCTCCCTCCGAGTGGACTTTTCCCCTTTTGGACGCCGGGTATCTCCCCCAATATTCCTACGCTGCGAATCACGGTTTCATGCAGAACTTCCCCCCCCCTTCCTCGGAGCTACACTCTTCGAAATTTGAAAGAGCTAGCCGTATGCCGTCGCTCGTCCTCATGTCGCTCCCGGGCTCCTTCTTGTAGTGGACGTACCTTCCTGGCGCGGGTCGGGAGTTGAGATTCCCCCCTCTGGCGCCGTCCCTGTCGCTGCCAATTGATTTTTTTTTCTTGCTCCGGTGTGTTCATTCTGGTTCATGCCCGGCCACCCTTGGTCCGGAATGTGCGTTATGTTGCCACACACGAGGAGAACCGGACCTCCCCGACACCAACGAACTAGTAGGCCCGGTTCTGCTTCTTCCCCTCTTTTTTTGCACTGGACCTTCTTCTTTTCGTCTCTTCTACAGACTGCAGCTTCTATCTCTCTCTTCATCCTTTTTTTAGAGAGATATACTATCCCACAGTCACTCAGCGTCTTGTCCATTGTTTAGGCCTTCCGAAGCGGCAAGCAGCACGACTTGTCTTATGGTTTTCTGTTCTCCTGTTAAGTTCCTCCTGGCTTGTTTGATCCTGCCCTCTTTTGCGCACAAGGTAGTGTTTTAATCGGAATGTCACATCTCCACTCTTTGGCAGGATGAAGCACGGTCTTCTTTTACTCCCTTCGACAGTGTGACCCCCTCCCCCCCCTCCCCCCTCGTAATTTGACCGGTCGTACACCTTGTCCTTTTACACCGTAGTATGACCGGCACCGCTCGTCATTTACGCTCCCCCCTGATTTTTCCTTAACGCCTTTGCTTCCCTCCATATTAGTCCAGTAACCGTTTTTTTTTTTATTGGGGGTCGTCTAGATCACCCACTGTTTGACGCCGGATTTCGGTCGAGGGGTCCCGACGTACTCCTTTTTTATAAGGAATTCCTGTCTTCCTTCTTCGTTCCCCTCCCCCCTCGGCGTCGAATACTGCTTCACTCGTTGATCCGAATTACGCCGACTCGGCTGCCCCCGTTTCGGCAGATTCGTTGCCCGTCGGCTCTTCGGCCCCAAAGAATTCGCTGTCACTGGTTCGTTGATGACCTTCAAAGGCTTGTAAAGCATAAAGATCCCCCGCGGAAGAGCTTCTGGCACTTACAATCCTTCCCACTGAAACCGCCAGATCCCCACCCTGAGTCCCTATGCCTTTTCAAAACCCCCCCTTTTTTTTTCCCAGACTCCCGAGCTGGGAGCTTCTGCGGTAAGTTCTAATCAGACAGAGGTATGCGGCCCCTTTCTTTAAAGATAGGACGCCCCTCTTGCAACTTCCTCTCAGTCCGAAGCCTCCCCCCCAGAAGGAGAGCTCCCCCGATTTCTGAAATTTAAAGCGTATCGAGTTAAATCCCTTTTTTCAATTGCCAATGCCCCTTCCTCCTTTCTCTCCTTTATAAGCCCTTGATTTCTGTTCAGCTGACAAACGAACGAAATTTTTTTTTCTAGGCGTGTTTCCATTACCCTTTTAAGTGAGGAACGGTTGATCGGGTCTCTTCTTTTTTGTAGCGAGAGTTATGAGTGTTTGCGTTGTGGCACTGAACCTTCTTCTCCCTTGAAACAGGTTCTTCCCCTCTCATCTTTTCCTCCCGGCTTATGATGAACCGCTGAGGTGATAGTTAAGGCTTTACATTTTTCCCGCGAGCCCCCGTTAAGCGCGACGGCCCTTGCTCGACGCCATCGCATCCGTTCCTCGAATTCCACGTGTTTCCAAGCGTCTCTTTTTTTTTCCCCCACCCAGGGGAAGGTAGTCTTTACCCCCTTATCGATTTGCGCGCCCAAGCAACTCTTTTTCCTTGCTTCTGCTAGTATCACTAGACAGACCTTTTTTCCTAACCTTGCCCTAATCACGTTTTTTCTCTCTTCCAATTTACCACGGACATGTGCATTTCCGCTGAGTCCTCCCCCCCCTCGGGATCGGTACGGCTTTTTTCCTTCCCCTTTTTCAGAATCGTGAGTCCTCCCTCGGATACGGTCATAGAGCCCTGAGGCCCCAGAGCGGCTGTTCTTTTATTATCGGAACCTCAAGTCCCCCTTCCCGCCTTAGGCCGAGTTTCTTTCACCCAACCTCGTCCAAAGGCAGTTCAAACGGTTCCATTAAAAGCCTAGAACCTTCCTCTTTCCTTGATATGCTTCCCCCCTGTGATCCCTTTATCTCTCCTCTTCTCCTCCCATTAAGGTTTTGCTCTCTTCGGGAGAACCGTGCTCCATATCCCAGTAAAACGATCTCTTTGATTCTCGTGGTCTTCATTTGAACGGGGGGAGAAGTTTTTTCCTAGGGTTCCTTGGTTGCAGCTCCCACGTCTTAGGACGAGGTCAGGCGGAAGATTTTTCGGTCTCAGTTGAACCCTCTCTTTTTGCTTGCACGAGGGCGAACGACGCTCCAGCCGCGAGGCTCCCCTTCTTGACGAAGGATGAAGTGGTCTTCTCTCCCCCCAGTTGTTTGTCGATTTGCTCTTTGTAAGGCACAGGCGTTTTCCTTCTTACGCGCCGATGAGTTCCCTTCTTTCTGACACCCTACTATGTTTTTGAGCCGGAAGAGACGAGCGGTCGAGGAGAAGCCTTCTCACCCGCGAAGTCCCCCCCAAGCTCGTTCCTTTTATATCGTTTCCCTAGCTCCTATCGTGTTTCGCAATCACCCGAGGCCTGGTTTATGTTTGCATTGCTGGAACCCGTACCACTTCTCTTTTTTTCAGGCTATGCGACGGTATGGCGTGTCTTCCCCCCTTGGCGTTCTAATTCCTCTTTTCAGTTCTCGACGATTCCGTCGGGATGAAATCGCTTCACTTCAAGAACGAGCTCCAGCAGATATGGAGACTAGCCCCTTGCGGTAATCGGTCTCCCCGTGAGCCCCCTTGCAGGCCGCAACCCGTCGAAAACCTCAGATTGCTCACCCTCCCTTGTGCCGTCCCCTAGATTTGAGCAAGCGGAATCTCGAAGCAACCTGCCTTTCCCTTGCCTTGGGACCCACTTCTTTTTCGTTATCGGATATTGGCCTTTTTCCTTTTCCTCCCCGGGTGGGAAGGCTCTTTGATTCGGCGCGGACTGGGTGGAAGATTACCCTCTTCTTTTCGCTCCTTTTTTCGGCCTCGCAGTCTTCCGGCTGTGTTAGCTTCTTTTGCTAGCCCCTTTGCTGTTTTCGGCTGAATTCAGCCGCGTCTCTGGTGCGTTCTTTGATCGTCCGCTCTTTTTTGGTCTTATCTTTTTGTTTCGGAAAATGATCGCCCCAACGTTTTAATCGGTCCCCGTGGCGCGAGGCCCTTTCCGATTTTCTTCTTTTTTCTTTCTTTGAGTCCGTTTTTTCAGACCCAACGCCTTTGGATATAGTCCCTTCTTCTTTCTGCGCCGGTCTACGAATTCTCAGGCTCCAATTCTGGCCTTTCTTCTTTCTATTTTCGGAACGGAGTTCCTCCCCCCCCTGCCCCCTTTCAGAGCTCATATTACAGATCCTTTTCTTCTCCGAGGACATTTTCCTCCCTCTTTATCCTGAAACATTCCTACTTAAAAAGGCGACTCCCCCCACCCGCTGTAATTGTGGAAGCTCCCCCGAAGTCTGTTTCCTCCCAGAATACGCGCCCTGACTTTCCCCTTACGAATACCCCCTGATAGCGACCCCGACTTCACTCCTCGCCTTTCTCCACTCCTCGTAAGTTATTACGTGGGATCGTTTAATCGATACTACGGTGCCCTTTTTACTCGGATGTGGCAGGAGACCGCCTTCTCGTTTTCTTTGCTTGAGACGACACGAAGGAATGAGGAAGCGCGCTAGCACGGGCCTTTTCCTTTCCCTTTTTTGTCCTTGAATCTCGGTTCCCCCCGCTTCTTCGGCCACCTACCGTTCTTTGCCGATGTCTGCGCACCCCGCAGGAGAAAATGGACCCTTACCCTTCCTCCTCTTGAGGTATCCTTTTGCAGCAGTAGTACGGGCCCTCTGTCCGATGCGGGACCCGAAGTCCCCCCCAGTCAAACTTTTTAAGTTGGCGCCCCTTCCTATAAGCCGTTCTGTCTGTTGTGAGATCTACTCTTGCCACCGTTTGCATGTAGCGTAGAGCGGATCCTCTCAGGTTTGGTTCACAGGCCCGAATCCTTGCCGCCGGGCTCAATGTCGTCTGGGTGATGTCTCTCCCCCCCATGTTCTCTTTTTTTCGCCCCTCCGGACGCTGCCGGAAACAGTTTGCCCGCCCGAAAACCCCCTTTCCAGTCACTCTTGGTATCTCGTTCCAGAAGGAGGGTCGTCTCGGACCCGCTCATCTCCAGCGTACCCTCGAGTTTTTAATGAGAACCTTCTTTCTCTCCTTTCTTTGCCCCCCTGATCGCCTGCATCCGGCTCTCTATCCAACCGCGATTGAACCGTATTTGACTATATCCGATATTCAAGTTGAAATGATTAGTTCGCGATTTGGGGGACTTTTGAACCCTCCACCCCCGACGCACGGAGGGCGGTTTTTTCTTTGTTGTCGAATTTTCTTCCGCCCGTTTTAAAGGATCGTAGTCGTCGAAAGTTAGGCCTGAATAAACTGCCACTTCCTGATCGTCATGAGTTCCCTCGAATGACTGAACGTTCTCATTCGCGGCCATGATTAGGAGGCCAATTTCTCTTACTGAGTTTGCTGAATAGAGCCCGGGTTGGGCCTTCCCCCCAACATTCTCACTGATATAATCTTCCCCTGCGAATGCTGAATGTTAAGACCTTTCCCGAACGCAAGTAGAAAAACCCCCTCTGGCGATGCTTCAGTGAACACAACTTCCCCTCTTGCAGCGGATGAGTCGCTGCGTTTTGACGATCCCCCTATCGAGATCACTCCTTGAGGGTTACTGACAAGAGAGGCCGACGATGACCCCTTGAGCACAACGCCTATCCAACATTGAAGACGGCGAGAATGAGCTTCCTCCCGACGAGCCCGGTTCTCAATGCTTCCTTTTTTCCTAGAGCTCTCCCTCCACCTTTCGGGAGATTCCAGCGTGTCCCCAGAAGATACTCTTTTCAACCTCAAGCGGTTTCACCCCGGAAATTTAAGGGAGGCAGGGGACGAGGGAAAGCAGCTGCGATCCGATGAAAACCCACCCCACACAAGATGAGTCTGCGGTTTTTTTTTTTTTGATCTCTGGACCCTTCTCGATGTCCCTTCCAACGGTATTTTTGTCGAGCATTTTTTTCGCTGGTTGAGGTATCGCGTAGGCCTCGCCCGCTAGTTATCAACGTCTTCCCGACCTTTGTTTTTTTCATCGACATTTGCGCATAATTTAATTTTTCCTTTTGAACCTGTGTGGTAAAAGTTCAGGTTACCCCTCATGGAAGTCCTAGGGAAAGTCCTGCTTAACCTAGGAGAGTTGCCCGCGCCCCGATTTTCTCCACGATACAGTTTTGAGGTCCACCCGCTCCCCGTCTCCTAGAACCTTTTTCGTCCGGTTGCTAACGAAAATCCCTTTTTAGTGTAGTTTCCCCCTAGAGGACTCCCCCCGCGTATGAGTCCACTGCACGCAATTTCCCCCCTTCTTTTTTGTCATCGACCCACTCGGGCTCCCTCCTTCCAGCTTACGGAGCCGTGCGAGGTCCTCTCTCTTTTGATAATGTTCGACTCCTTTTCCCCCTCCCTCTCGGGATTCCGTAATAACATTCGAGACCTCCCGGAAAATTCTTGTACGTTTTTTTTTCCTTTTGCGCTCACCAGAACCTTCCCACCGGCGAGTCAAAAGTCCCTTCTCGGACCACTTGATTCCATCGATCTCAATCGGGCTGAGATGCCTTTTCCTTGAGATTCCCCCCTTTTTTTTTCCTCCTCCGTGTTTGTAGAGCGATTATCTAGCAAGGGCCCCTCCCTTTGATTTATTTCTTTTCTATGGTCATCGATGTTGTCCGTGACTAGGAAGCATTTTTTCCCCCTTGGGACTCCTCCCCACCCCTGCCGTTCTTTGGACAAGTTCTTTTTTTTTTAGGTTAGCCTGTTTGAACGGCATCCCCTGGTGCGCACGGACGAAAGGTCCCTTCGGCACCTCTTCATATTATTCCTTGGCCCCCCTGATTCGGCCGGACTGCTGGAAGAGACTTCCCTTTTCCCTCACCGTTCGTTGTCTGAGTACGCTGTTCGAGGACCAGTTTCGTGCTTTCCCACCGTGGACGCTACCCTCTGCGTTCAGCCTTCGAACAACCCCGTCTTGCGCGGACTCGAATTCCTTTGAGGAGGAACGTCTTAACTGACGCACGATTTTTTCCCCGTCTTTTTTCCTTTTCTTTTAGCGCCCCCGATCGACGTTCGCAGAAGACCAGCTTCTTTTTGCTATTTCTTGTCAAACGCCACAAACAGCGAGTCTTCTCGCCGTGTTGTTTTTTTCCTTCCCCTGTCATACGGAGACTGCGAGCCTTTTTTTTTCTTTTGACGGGCCGTTTCTGACCCTCGAGATAACATCAGTGCTGCGCTCATCTGTCTTTAGCATTGCGTTTTTTTTTTTTCCCCCCCCCTTTTTTGGAATCGCCGGGCCGGGCAAGTAATACAAGATCACCTTCCCTATGCGCAAGGGCTCCTAGATTCGCACTCCCCCCCCCTCCCAATTTACGCTTCGTGCGTGCCTCTCCTCCCTTTTGGGTTCCGAAGAGGACCCCGGGTGTTCAAGTGATTTATTCTTTTGGGGATATGAGCTTCTGGTTTTATGGGTGAAGTGCCTAACCCGTGGTCTCTCTTGATAATATTTTGCTTTTTTTCTTTTTATGTTGGATCTATGGCCTGGGGGCTTCTCCCCTGCCGGACCATCGACTTCTCTCTTACAATAGGGCTTGATCTTTTTCGTCCCGTCTATTTTTCCAGAGTGGTGCGAAGTCTTTTTGATGTTGGTTAGGAACCTGCTCGCCCTCGATGTGTATAATGGTTTTCGTGCCGTTTGACAGGATTCTAAGGGCTGCTATATAAGATTGGTAGATTCTGAGTCCCCTTTTTTCTTTCAACCCCCCCAAGATGGCCTATGCACAGGACCCTGACCCCTTTTTTATTTGCGAAAGGACTCCTTCTCCATGCGGATCCCCGATCCAGGCTGGGACCCATGTGATCGACCCCTTTAGTTATTCCTTCTTTCCACTTCGACTTCGCGAGTCCGAAGACGGCGTCCGGCGAATTCCCCTCGTTCTCCCTCTTCCCTTGGTAGGACCCTTCAGCTGTACATTTTTCCTTCTCGTATCGTTCCCCCCCCAATCCTCACGACCTTCGCATCACGGGTTAGACTTATCGGCGCCAATGACCCTTCGCGTCTGAAATTAAAGATCGAGCCTTATGTGGATCTTTCGAAGCAGAACCTGATACTACGGTGCTCTGTTCCCCTTCGTCCCCCTTTCCGACTTTCTTTTACGGCTGGGTCGTGAGTGAGACGATCACCTCCCCCTTTTTTTCTCGAGCTTATGCGGCTCGACAATCTTCCTTTACATCGTTCGGGGTTGGCCGAGGATTCTCTCCTGCTGGTTTTTTTCCCCCAGACCAGGGAACCTGGTACCCTATACCCCACCACACCAGAACGACATTTTTTTCGTCGAGGACTTGCCCCTTCTTTTACCCCCTTTGACGAATCATTCTACCCCCGGTGACTTTTGCTCTTATCTGTTAATACCTCCCTCTTTTTTTTCTCGAGTAATCTGCCAACCGTCCCCCCCTTCTTAGCGCAGGAGAGCGTAAGAGTTTCCTTTTCCGGCTCGAAGACGGAAGCAGCCGTGCACCCCCCTTTCGTTTTCTTTGGTGAGTGTATCGACAAGGTGCTGCTCCTGCGTGTGCCGCCTCCACCGGCTGATTAATTGGTGGACCAGCTTTTCCCCCCTTTTCTCCCCACATTAAGTCTTTTTCATCGATCCGTCCCGGCGAGCTCCGAGAAAGACTGGGTTCGTCTCCACCCATATCGCCCCGCGTCATGACTTCGGTCTCCTTCCTCCGGTTCATTCCGCTTCATTCGATCTCCTTCTCTTCCCTTCCCCCCTCTTCTTCAAATCCTCGGTGAAGTAACGTAAGTCCCGGGAGTGAACTGTATTCGCGCGTCGTTCCTTTGGCGGACGATTTATCCTCAGATCAATCCGCAAGGCTCTTTTCCTGATTCTCGAGTGATCCCCTTTCTTTTCGGAATTCCGCCGCTGGGGTTTTCCTCGGAATTTAGCTTGATAATGATATCATGGCGTCTCTGTTGAGATAGGTGCCGCGGTTCTTTCTTTTCTATGTTGCCCTGCTTCTTCTTCAAAAGAGGATTTTTTATTATATACGGTTCGTTGGCCGTAAACATGTAATCGACTGAGCTCTGTGTTCCTCCCCTGCCCTAACGCGCTCCAAACCACTCCCTCTCGATGTTCTGACCCTGTCGGAACCAACTTCTCCTAGCTATGAGCGGAGCAGCGGCGATCCTCGCCAGATGATCACGAGAGAAGGGCTGGAAAGACTTTTAGGCCGGCCCCCCCCCGCCTATCAGACCCGCCGAACACACTTTCTCTTTTTGCCCCTCCTGAGCAATTACGACCGGATCGAGCATGTCCACCCTGTCAATAGACTCCCCAGCCGCGCCGAATCTTTCTGAGCCCCCCTTTCGTTCGCAGTCTTTCCCCCCCGATGAGACCGCTTTTTTTTCTCCCACGCAACAGGTTTTCTAGTAACCCAGTCTCTTCCCTTGTGGACAGAATTTGTCTTTTTCCCCCCCAGTGTCCTGTTCTTCGTTATGAGTGGAACCTTTTTCACGGAACAGATTTACCTCCCCTCTTTTCCTCGCACCCCCCTGATATGATGCATCGAGTGACTGGAGGTTATCGCGAGGGTAGGAGCCCGTAATCGTTTCGACCACTCACTCTCCCCCTCTTCTTTTCCCTTTATTTTGGCTGCCCATACCGCGAATTTTTTTTTTTCTGGAAGGTTGTGGCGTTTCCAGTCTCGTACGGGCAAATAAAGTTTTCACGGGGCCCTTTCTGCGCATCGATCCCTGGTTTCTCCCACTCCTTTTTATCGTTCTTTTTCGCGCGGAAGGAGAAGTCCTGATTTCGCGTCGCGCACAACCCCTTTTTTGAATCCCTAATAGTCCACTTGCGCCCGTACCTGTGTTCTCAGTCCTCCTCCCACGTTAAATACGTGGGGGTCTTATCTGGAAGAGGAATCAAGTCCTCCAGATTTTTTCCTTCCCCTCAGGATATTGCGGATTGACTCCTGAGAACGGGTTCCTGGACTATCCTCACCACTTTTTCCTACCTTACCGCTTCCTCGCCCCTAGCCGCCACAGTTCCACCCCGCGATCCAACAAAGTAACCCTTTTCAGCACATTTTTTTTTCGAGTTCTGCGCTGCGACCCCCCGGGACAGCGATAACCTCTCTGATTTTAATTCCCCCCCCCCCCATTGTTGTTGTTGAGTTCTAGGACTCGGTATGGAGAAAGCCCCCTCAGTCTCTTTTGAGATCGTTTCTTATTCCCCCTGGGTCCGCTGACGGTGTGGACGGGTTTCCTGTGGGTTGTAACGTCTCGGCCCCCCCCGATTCGGGTTCTGGTCTTTTGCACATGTTTTCCCTTGCTTCGATCTGGTTTCAGAGGCTGACTCTCCGTTTCGGACCGGCAAGATTCTTTAGGCTGGAAGCTGGCCTGTCCCAAGTCACCCGTACGTTTTTGTCTCAGGCTTATTTCGGCACCGGTAGGGTTGACGCTACGGCCCCCGTTAGAAAATCTCTGTTTTTCTTCCTCCTGCGCATCAGCGTTGATTCCCCTGATCGTCTCCCCCCCCGATTGCGACCTCTTATTCACAAGCGTGGAGCCTTTTTCTGCCTAGATAGTTTCGCAGACGACCTTTTAATTGGATTTTGCCCGTCCTGGAAACCCCCCCCCCCCAGAAAAACCTTTTTCCAGGTTTTCGTTTTTTTGCTCCAAATGCGGCTCTCCCCTTTAACCTTTTGCTGGCAGGGCTCCTCCCCCCTCTTCTCCCACTAAGAGCAGACGATTCCGTGCAGATCTGGCGGCTCGAAGAGGGAGGGAATCGTTTTTCCCAGATCTGCGGCAGATGAAAAGCCACGCAAGAAGGCGTTTTCCTGCGTTCCTCTTCTGATCAATCCCGCTGAAGGAAAAGTCATTCCTTTCTTGGCCGCTACCCATTCTTAGTTCGACGTCGGGGGCGTGACCGGTTTGTCGCGCTTTAGGTCCTTTTTTCTGGAGACTTCCGGGGATGGTTTTTCGTATGCTCATTTCCTTAGTCGCTTCGGATGTGGGGATTTCTGTGTGTCGGATAGTTTGACTACCTTCTCTCCCCTTCAGCACCCCTTTAAATCTGGCGTATCGGAGCCAGAGTTTTTGCAGCGGATGGCGCCGGCTGGCTTGTTTAAAATGACGCCCTCGTATATGTTTGCGAAGTTGCCCTCCTTTCCTCCGTTCTTATAAGTTGTAGAGATTTTCTCTCATCTCCCGACCGACAGAGCACGCCGGACCCGCCTAAGGCCGCCTGAATAACTTCTGCCAGCTGTGTATATTTTCCCCCCTTTTGGTCATGATGGTGCACGCCGTGCAGAGTATAATTCCTTCCGCTATTTTTTCCTGTTTCTCTCCAGGGAGCGGCTCCTGTGAACCCCCGAAACGTCAACTGCCCTCCGGTCTTTCCCCCTCCCTTGGGTGTCAACAGGTTGGATCCTCACGGCAGTCCAACTCGCGAACCCCTGGTTCAATGGCCTCTCCCATGATCAGGCTCTCAAAGTTACTATTCCTCTTCTTCAGATTTTCTGTTTGTAGTGAAGAGAATGTCGGTCCAGCTCATGACACGCGCCGTTGCCGTAATCTCGGGGTTCGTTTCGACTCCCTAAGCGAATCGTCAGAGCGCTCGCGGGGAAGGATCCCTTGCCACTACCTACTTTCTTTTTCTTGTCTGCCATTCCCCTACCTTTTTTTCTCGCATGGGTATTTTGCAGACAGCTTTTTTTGAGACCTTGTCGTCCCTAACTTCTTTTTCTCGACCCCCTTGGAAGAGTAGGATTCTTTGGAACAGCTGCCGGGTCCCCCTATGGAATCAAATCCAGGGACGGTTTTTCCTCTTCCTTTTACCTAATACTTTGTTTTTTGTTTTTCTCGATATCATATGAACTTTTAGCGAAGAGCGTTGGTCACGATCGGGCATCCATTCCCCCCGGACGACGCGGCAGACAGCCTTCTATCCCGTCTTCTTGTGAGTTTAGCAGGTTCTCCCTGTTGCGCAAGAACATTTTTCTTAGGAAAAGGTTTCTTTGGGCCCCATGCCTTGCATGAAACAAAGAAACGTTTCCTTAACTATTTCGGAATCCGTCTCCCCCAGAGCTTAGCGCGCTCAATTCGCCAGGGTAGTTCCACGAACGTCCCCCCTGAAGCCTTTCTTCCCCCAAAGTGTGTAATGAGAACCGTCACCCACTTCCTCCCCTTGAGGAAATTCCTAAGGCCGATTCCCCCCCTCACCCCTCCGCTTTTTCACGTAATTTGATCCCATCTGGTGGATATAATTCCCCCGTGTTTAGGTGGTTCCCTCTTTAGAGTTCAAACACAATTTTTCTAAAGTAGGGGTAGGTGTCGATTTTTGCTCTTTTATTCAGGGAATTCCGCCGCTTGTCTTCTCGCGAAATGAGCTTCCGGAAATGTCTAATCGTTTAGAATTTCCCCCCTTCCCGGTTCCCCTAGGAGGCAGAATCGGAGCCTCGGCCCGGCTTGGGGGTTTGTTGCAAGTCCTTTGCTAGGTATTTTCGTTACTTAATTATAGCAAAGGAGTTGGCCCACTGAAGATAATGTACGACGCCCTTTCCCTCCTGACATTCACTATCAGTAGAAAACAATACAGATGACGAATTGCCACCCGTCCCCCCCCCCCCCCCCCCCCCCCCCAACAACACCCCCCCCCCCCCCCCCCCCCCCAAACCCACACCCCAACCCCAAACCCCCCTTACCCCCCCCCCCCCCCACCCCCCCCCCCCCCCCAAAAACCCCCACCCCCCCACCACCCCCCCCCCCCCCCCCCCGCAGCCCCCCCCCCCCCCCCCCCCCCCCCCCCCCCCCCCCCCCCCCCACCCCCCCCCCCCCCCCCCGCCCCCCCCCCCACCCCCCCCCCCCTCCTCGTAACCACGCGCTCTTCTAGCTTGACGAGAAAGATCAAATTCCGGCCTAGAGGCCCTCGAGGCACTCCACCTTTTTTAACTCACCACAGCCGGTCGTCGAGTTGTAAAAGAGGGCTCCCTCCGATCGAGTTTTTTCCCCAAGCGGTGGCCAACTTTCCTTTACACCCAGTTTCCTCCCGACCCCAAGCGCCCGCCAACTTATGAGGGAAGCTCAGCGACTCTGAATAGAGTCGTAACCTTTTTACGCCCCCTTTTTCCTTTCCGACGGCCGTGTCTTGCCTTTTTTTATCTGTTTTGAGACTTAGTCCCCGCTGAGTCCCCCCTTTTTCGGGTTCTTTATTACTTTTTCATGCGGGACTAAGCCCTCATCGCGTCGACAGCAGATCTGACAGGCGATGATTTTTTTCTTCTAAGTTAGGACCTTCCCTCCTCCGGTCCACATGTGTGCTATTCTTGCCTTTCCTTGACTGTTGCTCGCCCGTTCGCAGTCATCTTTTAATTTTCCTTTCCCATCCACGGGCAACCAGGTGCCTCGGTGAAAGGTCTTTCTGCTCGTAGGTCGCTCTCCCTGATCTCAAGATACGTGATCGTTTTCCCTCTTGTAACCGACTCTAAAGCCGACGTCTTCCGCGTCCTTTAGATAAGAAACTCCCTTTCTTTAAACAAGGGACCCTTGTGTGTAGAGGAACTTTCACTTGAACTTCCGCGAGTAACTTTTCCCGACCCCTGAGGCGCCAGCATTACTTCTTCCTTTTTCAATGCTTTCTGTCCTCATTCGGCCTCTTACGGAGAATTTTTCAGCGCGCAGACTTTTTTTTTGATTTTTTTCCGGGCCTATAGACATTCACCACGAGTATGTCCTAAGCCTTTCCCAACAGTCACCTGAGTCCCTTCCCCTTTCTCTTCGGACCATAGATGCCCCGCACTGTACGACTTTGAATAGTGTTTCCCTTGTGCTCAGATAATTCTCTCTTCCCCTTTTTTTTTGGAGAGAGAGTTATCGTATGTAGTCACGTGCCTATGCGTCCTCTTTATCGGGCTTCCTTTTTTGCCCTCTTCCTTTTTAAGCGTCCAGTGTGGGACTCTCGGGTGTCGTGGTTGAATAGCGACCGGTCTCGTAGGACAGTCTTTTCGGGGTGTCCTTCTTTTCCGGATTCCGGTCTCCCTCTATGGTTCTTTCGAACGACGTTCCCCTGCCGCTCTTTTTTTTTTTCCCCCCTTTTCCGATCTTGACGGAAGGATGGAAGGCCTCTCTGTTATAGCCCCCGATCCGGTCTTTTCCGATCTTGGAGGCTTTTTTTTTCCAGTGTTCGATACGCGCCGATGCGTTCCCCCTACCACCGACGGTTTCGTCATTTGACGTGGAAGCCTTCGTTCTTTTCCCCTGCTGCCCGCTCCCGAGGACAAACGTATCGTTATCGTGAGTTCGCACTCGATAGACTGTTTCGTTCCGACGCCCGAGTTTTTTTGATGATTGCCCTTCTCTTTTTCAACCCGACACCAACGATCTTGAAAAGTAATTGTCCGTCGGTTTTTTCTTCCCCAAATGCCGAAGGAACAGTTTTTTCGCTTTAAAAATGTGGCATACTCTTCTGGGAGGCTTACTTTACAGGTCCACTCAGCTCAGACGATGAAGCATGATCTTGCGAGTTCTTGGGTTAGGCCCCCCTCTCCAATGTAGATCGAAGTTCTTCCTTAATCCCAGATCCCCTTCCGGAGGTGTTTTATACTCTCACAATTAGACAGCACCTTAACTCAGGGTTTGGATGATCTCTTTTCCAGGATTCTCGGCTTTCGTCCCCCCTTGCGGCTATTCGAGCTATTCGTACCTTTTAATTTGATTGGATACACGTTTGTTCTCATTGATATTCTCTCCCTTTTTGGGTTTTAGGGAGGGGGCTAGTCCTCTCGTCTCTTCAATAACCTTCGTTACCCCCCCTGTTGATTTTTTTACCGTCCAGCTTCCTTCTCCAGAGGAGTGGTGATTCGGTCTCTTGCTTTTTTGTTCCGGAAAATTCCTCTCCCCCCCTTATTTTCTACTGGCGTCTCTGTGCGTTGTGCGAGGTTTCCTCAGTACCGTCGTTTTCCATCCTTCTCTTTTCTGCCAACGCATTTTTGTCCTTTCGCCCCCCCCTTACGTGACGATTCCTTGCCGAAGAGATTTTTTGAAGGCTCCGTGTTCCTGCTTTGCGTCTGACATGATTTCCAGACATTTAAGTTCCCCCTGCTCGATTAGCGATTTGGCGTCTTTTTAGACTTCGTTTTAATTCTGAAAGCAATAGCGTACACTAGTTCCCCCTTGAGTGATGACCCCGCCCGCCTTCGTCAAAAATTTTGTTGAATTTCCAAATCCCGACTTTCCCTTTCTATAAAGGTTAAACTTCACCCCTATCGATCATACGTGAATTCTTCTCCATTTGAACTTCCATCCCCTTCTCCGTTCTTCCGTTTCGTATCGTGCCTGCGAAAGGTACAGTCTTCGCCCTCAGATGCTTTACTCAGTTTTTTTTCTTGACGCGGGTCGTATCCGAAGTCTCGGAGGCATTTAGGGCGTGATCGATTTGCCCCAATGACTCCTTTCTGTTTTTGTTACCTAACGGTCGAGTCCTGAACTGGTACGGCAGCAGACTGTTCTTTCTCCCCCCTTTTTTTTTTTTTTTAGACTGGAACCTGTCAGATACATACCAGCCAGCGTCTCTGCATGCGCGTCTCTTTCCGTTGAATATGCAAGGATAGGGAAAACCATGCTTCTTCTCCCTCCTCCATCACTTTTTTTTTTAATCCGTTTTGTTGTTTTCTCTTTCTTATTCAAAAGACCGTCTTTAGCTTTAAGACACAGCGTTTCAAAGATGGGCGAGTTCTTCCGACCTCCGGCCTACTTGAAAGGTTTTCTTTTTAGTTTCCTGGACAAGGTAAAGGTTATACTGAGTTTTGTTTTACACGACCGTCGGTCTTCCACCATTGTGGACATAGAAATAGCTTGACCCCTCTTGGGATTGGCATCGATCCCCCGTCCTATGAGCCTTCCTGAAAGACAGTTAGGGCTCCCTCCTGGAATGTTTCCGTCGTTTTCCTGTGCCACCGTAGTATAGACTTTCGTCTCCCCTTCATACCTCGATCGCACGCAGATGTTCCCCTACTTTTTGATCCTTTATCAGGGGATTCCAGCTTTTAAAACGTTCTTCGCGGTGGGACGATCCGTCTTCGCTTCCCCCACAGTTTTTTCCTGACCCGGAGGTCTGTTTCCTTCTCCGAGTGCGAGTTCGACGCTTCTTCTTTCCTTTTCTGTTCCAGGATTCGTCCTCGCAGAAATTAGTTTTTGTAAATCCTCTTACCTTTTCTTTGATCTGAATGGTAACATCCTACTGCCTTCCCGAGGCGGTCCTTTTCCAGACTGCGGAATCTCTTCCTTCCAACTCCTTTGAGGCTCGGTCTCTTTCTGACTTCCCCCTAGTGGGCCTTCCAACCTGTTCTCTCCCCTGCGTCTAGAGGCCCTACCTGTAGAGCCACAATTACGAATAGAACCTCCCCTGGGAGGAATGTTCCCCCAATCTCTTCCCACACGTTCCCCAAGGTAGATCCTTTGACGAACGCTGCCCCATTATCGGCGCTTGAGTTGTCATTTTAAATGATTTGGTCAAAGTGCTCCCTCCCCGCCCAAAGCACCAACGCTTCCTTTCTCAACCTTCTGAGAAGAGATAGAGTCCTCCGTCACCGCTTTGATTCCGAAATCACCATCTCGCCGTCTGTCTCAAAGATGCCGTCAACTTTACGTTACCGATGTTTTTTTTCTCCCTTTTTTTTTTCTTTTTCTTTTTGGGATCCGCTTCGGAAGACGACGGTGGCGTATGATTGCCCAAGGGAATTTTTTTTCGTTGATTCTTGAACCTCTCTGCTTTTTTCTTTATCTCGAAGACCGGCGCTTTCTTTTTTTTCGGGATGATGGCCCTGCCTGTTCCTACCCCGAGTTCCTCCCCTTTCCGCGCTCGAGCATTACTTCTATCCTTCCCGTTTGAGTTGCGTCAATTTTCCCGAACTCCCGTTCTCCAAAGTTTTTCACCTACTCCTCCCGATTTCCGGAGGCCGTGCCCGGAATCCTCCAGCTGGAAAGGTGTTTTTTTTTTTTTTTTTTTTTTTTTTTTTTTTTTCTTTTTTTTTTTTATTTTTGCGTTTCCCATCTCAAGGGAAAATAAAGCCAGGTTTTCCATCGGAAAGGTCTATTTTTCGCGCAAAATCTCCACGAGTTGATAGGCTTAGATGGCCTCCGCCGTGGACTCATAGACCCCTTCTTTCTCTTCCGCACCGACTCTCGGGTTGTTTTCATTCTGCCTTTCCAGGCGCTTAACGGGAATCTGGTCTGCTGCTTCCCAACACGACAGTCTGGGCTATTCGACCCCTTTTTTTTCATCCAAGACTTCAGAGCAGAATTAGTTTTTATGTCCTCCTCTCACTAGGACGGTCTTCGACCTCCTGCCTCATCCCTATCGTTCTGCCAAGCGCATATGAACTCACCCGAGTTTCAAACTTGTAAGAAGCTCTCGAGCCCCCACAGGACCCCTTCCCTTTTTCCCCCCCTGTTCGCGTAACGGACTGCAAATCGCTACAGAATTTCAGCATTTTCCCCCTCTTTTTTTTACTCCTACCTTTTCTGCTGAACTTCTCCCGCCTATCATATAGTTTCCTCTACGTTGTTGTTTGAGCTCATTCTTTAGACACAGTGCCTCTCCCCATTCCGGAGATCTCCTTTTCTTTTTCCTTTTGGTCCCTCGATGGGAGATGTGGACGTTTTTTCTAGTGTTCCGCGTTGAAGCGCCACGGTAGGCCCTTTCGGGATTTACAAGACGGGACGGTCTATGAGGACCCTGTCCCTTCCTGATGTTCTTGGGTCCCACTTCTAGAACCGCCCCTTCCTCCTCTTCAGAGGTCTACCTCGGCACGATTATGCAAGTCAGTTTCCTCCCGTGAAGACCCGTCCCCTCGTGGTCGTGAGGGGGCTTTTTTTCATGCAGGCCCCTGTTCTGTCTTTCAATTTTGTACTAATAGAACGCTCCCCACAAGAGGAGTTTTCGTTTCTTTGCTTCAGACTAGAAGGAGGTCTGATATAGTAATTCCGCGCGACTTTTTTTTTTCAATCCTATTTCGGATGTGGAGCCTTGTGGATCCCCTCTTCCTCGTTCAGAACACTTTTCCCTTTGTTTCTTTTACCCTCTGGGAAAACCCTATTTCCAGATCGGGAACTTCGCAGGTGCTACCCCTTCGGACTTGACTCTCGGTCACCGTTTTGCTTCGACGCTCCCTTTGTGGCTATCTCCTTCCGCTCACTCAAGCCCGCGCTCTCCCCTTAAGTTCTGCGGTAGATTTTGCTGTTCTGGAGAACTTAAGGTCCAGCTCATCCTTAACGCAACCTGCCCTCCGGTTTCGAGTACTCTGAATAGGAATCGGACCCAAAGGCCCGGGACGGGGTTCTCAGCCTGCTGGCTTTTGACGTCGGTGGTAAAGCTTAATCTTCCCCTCTGTGGCGGATCTTAGAGCTCCTTCTTCTGGTTTGGTGAGGCTTACCGCTTGTTTTTGTCATATTGATAGATTCCCTTTATCATCTTTCTCCGCCGGTGGCATTTATCCCCTTGAATTTTTCGCCCTTCATTTTTGAACCCTCGCGATCTGGTTGTCTTTCCCCTTTTCTCCCGAGCCGTGGTGTCCTAAGGCTGGGGAACTTGGCGGTTCTATCCAGGATCGACTATTGTTCTTCCTTTTCGCTCGTTTTGACCTTTAGTGTTCTCTTTCCCGTTGTTATCTTGGTGAGATTGGAGTCCCAACCCTTGGTCTCTATTCAGACCTTAGTGTCCAGAGCCGCTTCCTTTCGCGAAGCAGTGCCTCCTTTCCTAGCCGCCGATTGAGGCGATTCGGCGGACACATGTTATTACCCAGCCATATAAGGCCACCCCCTTACCGCGATTGGTCTCTCCGGCGTCAAGAGGCTTCTCACAGACAGAACGAGCGTTCTCCTATTGACAACCTCGGAGTCTTTTTCTCCCGACTGGGGTCACCCTTTTTTTTAGCCCCCGAAGAGTATCGTGACCCTCCTCTTCTGTCAACTTCTTGTCATACTCCCCCCCGATAGAGCTCAATACGTGACTTCCCCCCTCACGTTTCCTTCGATAGAGTCCCCTTGCGCCGCAGATGTCGATCTCCCCTTTTGAAACTCAGCGAAGGTACGCTTTCTTCCTTTTCCTCTTATTTTTTTTTAGGACGACGGCGGACTTTCCTTAAGCGACTTGGATATCGATGCCAACAGATTTCCAGGCTCCAGGTAGCGGTTTTCTTGATTAGGAAACACCTTTCCCTTGTTTCCTTGACGCGGTAGTGCGCTCAGGTCCTCCCCCTAAGTGTCTCTAAACTCCAGACGACACTTGATTTAGGCCCGGCTTTGCGTCGATCGTGCCTGGTGATTGAACTTGCTAGGACCGTGACTCCTCTTCAGCCTAAACCCTGTGGGAAGAGGATCTCTCTCTTTTGTTTTGTTGAGAGAGATATCCTCAACCGTCACAAGTGGGTAGCTTTCTTCTTCTCTTTTCCTCCGGTCAGTTCCGGATCGACGCCGCATCCGGGCCTTCCCTCTGGTCTTTTTACTCCGGTCCAGGTTCTCCTGCTTTTCCCAGAATCTTCTTCCGGAAACCAATTTTAGTGCCCGGTTTTTGAAACCCCCCTCCCCTATTCAGGACACCTGGTCTCGATTCCTCGATCTCCTCTTCCGCCAGTCTTTTCGTCTCACTCACGACCCGCGATTTAAATCTTTTCCCTCAAAGAGTGTAATTCTCCACACCCTCTGGGAAGTCTCGCCAGGCCCCTAGATCTTGATTTAAAATTCGCTCCTCTTTTTAGAATCTGATAGGGAGGACCCTTTAACCAGTGATTCGAGCGTCCTTTGATTGGAAGATAAGTTTCGCTTTCTTCGGAGGTCCCCGGGTTTCCGTCTCCTATCAGAGTTCGAGATATTATTACATGATTCCTGCTCCCCTTTCTGTCGCCGGATCCTAGAGAGCTCTACTTGCCCCCCTTTGCGTTATCGCATGTTTCCTGTAGTGCCGCGGCGGTTTTCGAATGGTCCTTCTTCTAGTGAAATCCGGTTCCTCCCCCCCCCCCTTAGGTTGTTCTTCCTCTCTTCCTGGCTTTGGACGGAAAAACAATGCTCGATTCCCCCCCCCCTGGGATAGCGTGTCACCACCGTCGCGTCCCCCCGAAGGACGAAACATTAGTCACCCACTGGCGCTTGAATTTTTCCTTCAACCCCCCCGCCCCAGTTTTAGGTCCCCACTGAAGCGCTAGAGGAGTTCCAACCCCCTCCCGATACTAGTCTAATAGTTTTTTCTGGAAAGATCCCAGGCGTCAAATTCGAGAATGATTCAGTTTCCGACCACAAAGCCTGCAGTCTCGACTTTTTTGATTGCAATACGATTTTTCTATCTCTCATCTCTCCCTTTTGCTCCCCCCGACCCCCAGAGCGAATCAGAGCGACGAAGTCTGACCCACCCCCCTTTCCCTGGGGATCCCCATGAATAATTCTTCCCCTTCCTTGGTCGGCGGATTTCCCCCCCCCCTTCCTTTTTTGCGAGTCTGGCCCCATATTTCGCGTTTTTGAATCTCGCCCCCTCAGAGCGTTCTGCGGTTGTTGCTTTTTTTCTATGGCCCCCTCGGACCTGCGCAGGACACTCTCCTCTTCTAAGCCTATGCTCAATAGCGGAGCTGTCCCTTTTTCCGACGAAATCCTTCCTTCCAGACTCCTAGCTTTCTGGCCGTCTTCTTTTCTCGCAAAGAATCTGCAATTCCCATTTTTCCACCTTTATATATTACTTGCAACAAGCCCCGGACTAGGGAGGTTTTCCTTGTACCCTTTCCCCGATCCGTTTTCAGTCCCATCCCCCCCCAGCCCTTAGGCTTAGAGAGGGAACTTACTCGTGTTTTTGACCGCCTATTATTAAAAGACCCATCATTCTGTGTTTTCGACAAGGACGCATCGGAGAGTTCCCTCCGCCCGACTTCTTTAATTTGGTTCCTGACCCCCACCTTCCACGGGATCGGGCTATCTGAGGACTTCCAGCCTTCCTTATCGTCTTAATACTCGCGTCTTGTTTTCCCTGCGCAGCCAGAAGCGGGAGTCAGAGTTCCCTCCTAGCCTCAACCCTCCATTATTGTAAGACCCCCGAGTTCAGGTCAGTTTCAACAAGGTCCAAGCGCGTACCCCCAGATTCCACCGGATTCCCCTATCTCCCAGAGAGAATCGATCTCCGCTATGCACGGTGCTCCAGACGTATCTGATATTTTACTCAATATCATTTGTTGTCTCTTTAAATTACGCTTTACACCGTGTCCCTTCAGCGAACATTCTTCTCTGATTATTTAGGTATGTAGGTTTTCCTAAGCGCGCGGTGGGTTTAGGTCTGGGGTTTGGCAACGGGGCTCGGTGATCGACAAGAATTTTATTTTCGGTGTGCCTTCCCCTTCCCTTCGTCCGTCTCCCGACTCGGGAGTTTCAAATTCCCCCTTTTTTTCCTCCGGAAGAGCCGCTATTCGGCTGCGGAACGTTTTAAGGATGGAAGATGGCCTTATTACAGAGAAAGGTCGGTAGATGCTCTTTGTTTCATAGTCGTTGGAAATTGTCCGCTATTTCCACGCGATGCTTTAAGACCCCCCGAAGGATGTTATTTATTTAGCGGCTCGACCGGCGGTCGCTAGTTTGAAGGCCTTCCCAGATAAACGTATGTTTTCTCTCTTTCGCGCTCTCCCTCCTTTTTCCTCCTCCTAAATTCGATTCTGGATGGTTCCCTTATATCTCTGCAACCCCACCTTTCCCTCTCGTCCTTTGTTATGGATCCCAAAGGACGCAGGCCTGGCTTCTCTTCCCTTTGATAGAATGAGTACTTGTTCCCCCCTTTTTTGGTCGGCTGACCTTTCTCCGCCTCCTCTATGCAGAACCTTTGTTCCTTCCCCCCTCCTCTCCGGCGGGTTGGTGCGGCTCCGAGGCAAGGGACAGATCATCCCCCCTTTCAACAGTTAATTCTTTAACCTGCCCAGCACTTTTTTCTAGAGCCCCCCCTCGCACGGCCCGTTGGTTCCTCTGCTTTCTTTCCGACGCCTTTCGATGGGAGTACGCGGTTAAATATTTTAGGGGGCTTCCTGCCTTCTCGGAGGACTGGTTCGGGTTGCTCACCCTTGGACGCTGATATATATCTTGCTTTTTTTTCTCAGTCTTCCGGCTGTGTTCTTTTTTGATGGCATGCTGCTAATCTCTTTAATGAACAAATTTTCAGTTTCAATCTGGGATCTCCCTCTCTCTCCCTTTTTTCAGAGGTCTTGTTCGTCTTTCGTGAAGGACCCCTGCATCGCCTTTTTTATAATGCGTTCGTCCCTTTTTTGTACTCCTTATCCTTAGCTTCCAGTGATCTCGTTCTACTTTGTTTTTCAGTCCCTTTTTATATTCACGTGACCGAGCCTTCATGCGCCGAAAAAAAAAGGGTGGTTTTTTTATTGCCAGGTACTCATCGGCCTCTTTGGTGCAGGAATTATTCTGTTACCATCGTATCAACGCAAATTATCCTTATCTACGCTCGCAATTTAGTCCACGTCCCTCTTTTTTTCATCTTTCCCTGTCCTCCCTATATTCGCCCACCTCTGCTCTGGACCCGCCCCGGTGGTTCCAATTGTGTGGAATATCGATCCCCTTTTAGTTTCCCCCCCCCCGAAGCTCACTTGTTTCACTGACGAATACAATGATCAGATTCCTACCTTGTTCGTCTCCCCCATATCGCGCTTCGGCCGATCGTGCCGCCCTTTTGATACTACGGTGCTCATGCCGAGATGGAAGCGAATCTTTTTAGTTCTTGGTTTTCTCCCCCTTTTCTACTCGGTCACTAGCGATCGCCGGGCTTACGATGACATCTTTTCCCTCCCTCAGTTTCTTCCCGTTTCTGCCCGGCAATTTGGAGACTTGGTCTTGCGACACGCATGAGACCTGTTCCTTTTCCACTACCCCTAACGACTTTGTTTCCCTGTGCATGCTCGCGTTGCTTGCGGGTTCAAAGCGGAGCCTCTTTCTACATGATCAAGGGTTTTTCCCGAGATATTATCTTTCCCCACGGTGTGATGATCCGATATCCTCTGCCCCCTACCGTGCCCTGTGGAGGTAAGAAGAGGCGTCAGCGGTTTTTTGAATCTCCCCAGGTCGCTTCAGCCCTTTCCCCTTTCGTTCGGATGAGTGCTACCCCCTTTCCGGTTGCGTGTTCGAAAGACCAGGAGGCTTAATCACACTTTTCTCCTTCTCAAGGGAATGAAACCCAGCCTCTTTCTTAGATCCCGCCGGAGTAGGCCCCCCAGTCTTTTACTCTTTCGTCAATACCCCCTTTTCCAGCCTTTCATCCTTCTTACCGAACTAGAGTGTCCTGAGACGATCCCTTCCCTAAATCTTTTGGTCCCCTCTTCCCCGATCTGACTTTCAATTTGGAATTCTTTGATCGACTTTTTCCTTCCTCCCTTTTCTTCAAAACCGTTCGAGAGTCGTCCTGATTGACCTACGTTATTATTCCCCCAATGTTGCCCTGGGTCCCCCGTCTAGATTTTAGAGTTTCTACCGATATGTCTTAGTTCCCTTCCCGATTCCCTTACTTTTCCCCCTCCGCGACCTCGCTGCGTCCCTTAATAATGATACTCTTGCAAACTTTGCGCCCACCGCCGAATGCGGCCTCGATTCGGAAGTCATTCGGTCGCTCCTGCGGGCAAATTCTCTTCCCGGGTTCGGATACTGAACCAAAGTGGTCCCCCATGCTTGATTACCACTGAGGATAGAGCGCCTGTACTTTGAGACAAGTCCGTCCTCCCATGTTTTCCCCCTTCTTGCATGCATCCTTTCCCCCCCCCCATCGCCTCTTCGCCTGGTGGCGCGAGCTAATCTCCCCGATCCGCCCCTTTAAAGGCAGAGAATATTTTGGTTTCCTCTTCTGGACTAGCCCTTGCAGGCGAGAAGTTCCCAATACCCACACAGCAGGAATCAGGAGAGCCAGCCAGTTCAAAGACCTTCTCAGCGTCCCCGAGGTGAGCAACGCACCCTCCACGCGAATAAGATCTCGTAACTCTTCCCAACGGGCGTTTAAACCGCGCAATCGCTCCCGACCATCCAGTTTTCAGGCAACTCTTCTTTCCCTTCCGTTTGTCGAGTTCCGATTGTCCTCTTTTGCTAATCAGTGCCCTTCTTCGTTTTGCGTTTGAGTATGATTTCATTTTCCCGGCGCTGCGTCGGCCCTATTTCATCCCCCACCTTCCCTACCGTACGATAGCTTCTTTCATCCGGCGATGATGTCCGAACTTAGGACGCGCCCATAGCTTTCCACAGGTTACTTTAAACTTCTGGCCGCGTTTTTCTCTCCTATTTATTCTTCCTATCGTCCCGGTTGTGGAGGCCAGATATATCTTTGGCAAACGCCAGGCTCGGTTAAAGGTGTTCTTTTCGTCCTGTTTTTTTCCCCCCTGCTCACACGATACGATAGTTGCGCTTTCTTCTCCCCTCTTTAATATCGAAAGTTCGCGCTTTGCATACAGACCCCTAGGTTTTTTCCGAAGCGGAAACCGGAGCTTTCGCTTCCCACCTTCAAGCAATACACGTCCGCTCTGGATAGGGATACGACATCTGGACCATACCCTCCAGGCATATTTCTCATCGTCGGCTCTTGCGGAGCCTTCCTCCCCCTTCCTGCCTGCAAGAGCGTAGGCTGTGCCGCATCCCCCCCTTAAACACGCCCCTATGAATTCATCGGCTCCGTCCGCTCCATGAAAACCCCGTTCAACTTTTTTAAGGCTTCCCGATGACCAGCCGAGAATATATGGAATAGGGATTTTGAGTCCCCTTATCTATCTTCCCCCCCCCTTTTTTGAGAATTAGATTGCCTTTTCCTAAAGCCGCATAAATCCTGAGAATCCGGTGCCTCGTGCTGGTCACCGTCTTTTTTTTTAGTTTTTCCGACTCCCGGTGTGGAACGCTGGTTTTTTTTAAGTTTTGAGCACGTTTCTTTTTTTCCTTCCTTTTTGGTGAAGGTTACTGTCGCCCTTTTTTCTTGGCAATTTCCACGTAGGTTTTTCCTTCGGTCTCCCATTCTAGGGCAAGAGCCGCAGAGAGGCCTACTTCCCCCATTATGACGGACAATGTCCGATGCTCTTTCTCTCCCGATAAAGGTGCGTGGCGTTTGTTTACTTTTTTCCCTGGGGTTCCGTTTGGAGGCTACGCGCCGTGCTCGACAACCAAAGGAGTTTTACGGCATCCCCTCCTCCTTCTTTTTCGTTCTGAGGCCTCGTCGCCTGTCCGCTCTCCCGAAATTATAAAGTATCGTTTTCTTTTGTCTCCCCTCGATCGAAGTGTCAGCGACTTTTCTTCGGCTGGCGTGGTTTATTTTTTTCCCCGCCCAACTCCAGATAGAGATGTTTGCGCTTTTACTATCACTTCGGGGAATCCCTTCTTCTGAGAGTCCTCGACTGGCGGTTTGCCAAAGGTTCTTCGATCCCCCTGATCCCCCTCTTTTTTTTCTCCTCTATGATTTCTGAGGAGTTTGGTCTTTTGTGAAATCGGTTCCAGCCTTCTTTTTCCTCCCCACGACGCAACCCCAGCACTTTCTCTTTTGCTTTCGAGTCCTCACTCCTAACTTTCCCCAAGCCACACGGCCGCAAGTTTTGGGGATCGTTGGGTTCCCGAAGACTTTCCGCTGAATCTCCAGCCAAGGTTTTGCGTTTCTTTTCGATCTGAGGGAGCGTGCATTTTCTCCTTTTCCCCGAGTGTCGTCTCCTCGTCCATCTTTTCCGCTCGCAGTCTTCCGGATTTTTGCTTTCTTTTTTTTTTTGAGTGTGACCTCCCTTCTTCTTCCTATATTTCCCTGACCCCCCCCTTTGCGCCGAGTACCTTGGCCCTTTTTCTTACCGCTCTGCTCCTCCTTTTTCCGATTGGGGCCGGCGGCTGGTTCGTTTTTTGTCGCCATCGTATACTGTTTTCGTGCCTTTCCTTCCAGGCAGTTTTTTTCTATCGCATTTTCAGCTGTTGAGGCCGGTCCCCCCATTTGACTTCCGCACTTACCGTTCAAGAGCAGCATTGAAGCCGCGCATATACAATTGCCCCGCTCCTTTGCGTTCGGCTTTTACCCATTTGGCCAACTCCCCCCTTTTCTTTCTCATCTTCCGAAGCTACTTTCCGCTGCGGAGAGTCCGAATCGTGTTATTCCTTCCCCAGCGTAGAACCGACCTTGCCTCGTGTCCCCCACTTTTTCCCCTCGCAGACTTATCTTAACATTTCCTACCGTCTGAAGTTTAACATGAACCTACCTTCTTCCCATAGTATTAAATAGCGAATTTGACCCCCCCCTATCGAGCCGTATTCCTTTTATTTTCGAAGCTTTTCCTTCTATTCCTCATGTCATCGTGGAAGGTCCGGTCTTCGCGGTGCGCCAGACTGGCGAATTAGGATCGCGCTCTCTGGATCAAGAGTTAAATGAAATCTTTTTAGATGACCCCCTTTTCCTTTGAATGTTTTCTCCCCAGATCCCCTGAACTTGTAGATACCCTCACCCACCCCTTGCCTTGAGGATACCGTTCATGTTCTTCCCCCCCCGGAATTTGTTGGGACCTGCTTCTACAGAAATTTACTTTTTTCCCTCTTTTCCCCTCCTAGTTTTTTTTTTTTTCTCCCTTTCCACCCGTTCCCCTGCTGTAGAGTTACCCTTTCCCTTGCGTCGCTTTCCTCTCCTTCAGAGTTCCAGGCACTTCACAGTAGCCTTGCCTACTCCGTGAGTGTATCGTCCCCCGTTCCCTGTTCTAAGCGTGTTTGTTTTCCCCGAGGCGGTGAAACAGGGGTCCTGAGCATCGTTTTTTTCCTTTGAAACGACCCTATTTCCCTGCACTCCTCGCATCCTTTTCGAGCGCGCTTCCGGCCCCGTCTCGTTTTTTCTCCCCTTCCCGACCGTCTCGCCCTTTTCCCACTCTTCCTGAGCACTTCTTTTCCATTAGAGGAACGATAGCATTCTCCTTTTTTCGAGCGAATTTTCAATTCGCGATGATTTCTTTGCCCTCGATCAGGGGGATCTCGTCTTTACTTTCTTAGCGGTCCTTCGGTTTTTGACGACCTCGATGCTTAAACCATGTTGACGCCCTTTTGTGTCTTCCCCCGTTTTCCTCCCTTTTCCGTTCTTTTTTCTTCGGCGCGAATTCGAGTAGGACATAACTCATCTTTCCCCCTTTTTAGTTGACCCTGCGCATACTTCCCCCTGGCCGCATTAGTTTCGCACGGTTCGGCCCAATCTCCTGGTTCTTGAATATAGCCACTGTTTGGGAAGGAACATTCACTCCAACTGCGGAATCGACAGATGCCCTCAGACAAGCCCGGCCCCTAAGCCAGTAGACCAAACTTTTTAAAACCAGCCGCCGGCCCTCCGAGGTAAACCCACTCTCCTTTCGCTGCGATCTTGGCAATCAGCCCTGGCACTTCTTCTCGAAGGGTTTTCATTGGAAGGCCAGAAGCCGGCCTGTTTCTCCTCCCCTTTTTCAAGCCCCAGCCGGAAGACGGCGTTTTAAAGATGGTCCCTCCTCACTCTTCCGTAAGCGCTTCACACCCCTCGCCTTTTTCCCATTCCAAGAATGCGCGAAAGAGCCAAGGGCGGCGTCCTGTTAGCCTCTCCGCGTCGTCAAATCCGGTGGCTTTCTGGGCCCCACATCACTGCTGCCTTTGGTCGAGGGAGAGTGATCGTGCGAACTTCCCGACGCGCCTGTTTGGTGCTGCGTGATGAATAAGGTCCCGCTGACGCACGTCCCCCTTCATAACCGCGCCGCTTTTCCCCTCCTGCTGCAATATGCGGACTTGTGATGCTGCGTCCCGTCCCGTCCTCGTCTGCGCAAAAGTTAATTGTCAGGGCCTTTTGCCGCCCCACACGCCTCCTCCTTTTTCTCCCCGCCCGGAATTGGCAGATAATTGCAACTTCACCGGAACTGGAAAGGTGTCTGAGCTCTGATTTGTGAAACGATCTCCCACTCTTGATAGGCTTCGAGAGGCGGCGGCCTCGTAAAGAGGTTTTTTTAGTTCGTCATCACACTCGGGTTTGGTGAAGCGGAAGGCAGCGCGTTTCCAGGCTTGAATTCATCTTATCGTTTTTACCACGACCCCTGGACGGTGTCTATTTTTTTTTGATTTTCAGATTAAATTTTTTTATTTTCTCCTAGCAGTTCCCCTCGCGGGCTCTTTTTTAGGCCTTCAGTTCGACCTCCGTGCTCAGCCGAGGCCTTCCTCTATCCTTCTGAGATCTTTCGGACTGACGTTGCGCTTCAACCCCCACCGCGCGGCCCCCCCAACCTTCCTTCCCCACTTTGACCAGAACTTATTTCATCGGACGACGATCTGCTATTTTCCGGGCTCCAGCGTAATATTTTCTTTTTTCCCCCCTCATAAGTTGTTTTTGTAGTCTCTCTTTCCTGAGCATGTGAAGAAAGTATTTTCATATTCCTTCGATCGGGATTCTCATTTTTAGTGTTTCTTTTAATCCCTCTTTTTGGAAGGCGTTTTTTTTCCTGTGGTTGCCCGGATACTCCTGAGGCTTCCTCTTTTCGGTAATCTGTGATCCCCCTAGGATGCGAACGTGTGTCGACTGTGATTCTCCGGCATCCTCCCGACAGGAACTATCTTTCTTCCTTTGGAAGATCCTAGGTCTGATAGAACGATCCTTCTGCTATGACGCGGGGATTCTTTTTCCTTTGCCATTTCTGCCTCTTTCGATGATTACTAAACGAAGGCTTTCGTTATGCTTCCAGAAGCCTCTTCAGGTTTTTCGAGGAGTAAATGCTTTTTTCTCCGGCGCAGCCTCTCGTTTATGTTTCTGTGTCGAGCCAGATTATACGTTTCGCAGCCTTCCCTAGCATTTATTTTCTTTTATTCATCGGTTAAACCTCCACAAATCCCCCTCTCGGAACGGATGAGAGGTATTTCATCACAATTGACGGCTCAGTCAGCGCTTGCCATGTTTTTTACAGGGCTTCCCCCTTCATGAAATTTTCTCTGCTACGAGAAGAGCTTCCACTCAAGCTAATCTGGCGGTCTACGTGGCTTCCCTTCCCCCTTTTCCCGGACCCCTTCCGGGAATTTGGCCTTCCCCGCAGCAACTTTCACTTCATAGAAGGGTTCTCTCTTTCGAACTCTCCCCAGAAGCCACCGCGGGCCCCTCAGGAAAGTCCTTTTTCATCCTCCAACGGTTCTTTCGTTCTCCTGGTGATAGTTCCTTGTTAAAGCTGAATCTCCCT
>Ga0179593_1504096_pt1 | contig 38857 bp, 43 predicted proteins | sample CZODoug2_1_08_16_FD_185931 | JGI IMG/M metagenome (GOLD analysis project Ga0179593, IMG submission 185931) | Vadose zone soil fungal communities from Angelo Coast Range Reserve, California, USA - CZODoug2_1_08_16fungal (PacBio error correction) | ecosystem: Environmental > Terrestrial > Soil >... | reverse complement strand
GGACGTTTCGAAATCCTTGTTTCACCTCGGGGCCAAACTGTGCTGTGTTAGCCAGTTGGCAGGATAACCGGCGCACTGCGTATGTCCTTTTAGGCCTGATTCTTTCATCACGGAACCCTTCTACACTTTGCGTTCTAAACTTTTTTCCACCCTCTTAGGTACAATTACAGGAATCCTTTTCGTGGTGATTTCACTGAGTGCCTGGATTACACTTTTTTCCTCCCCTGTTTAACTACTTTTCTTGGAATCCATCCACCGTTTAGCTGGGTTTTCGCGCAAGCTCTTAAGAGCTTATCCACCTGATTGAAATGGCCTCCAAAGATTCCAAAACCCTATCTCGAAACCTTCCTTTTCCCGAGGTCACCGCCTTGTTCCATTCTGCTGACTCGGCTTTCACCTTGGACAATTAGTTCGTCTTCTGATTCAGACTGATGCTGTCCCAGATGCTGCCCTTTCTGTGAGTTCTTTTGTTTTTCCACCCTCCTATATGAAAGGGCTTTTTTTTGGAGTATGTTCCATAACTGACTTGTTTAGACCCGTACCCTTGTGCCCTACCAAGGGGCGTTTCCCCAAAGGATTAATTTTCTTATCTCAGTCCTTCCTTCTAAATCTTTTTCCAAGTCTGATCCCCCTTTTCCGATCTTCTTTAGTCTTCCAACTTCTGATAGGCTACTCTTCCTTCCCCTATTCAAAAGGTCCTCCACATTTCCAGACGTTCTTTCTTGCAACCCAATTGGCTCACCAATCTTCATCATAGGGACCTCTTCTGGTCCCTGACTCCTACCCAGAAGTTCATGTGGACCACTTTTTAAATTTTGTGTCGGGGATTTTTTCCCCCGTTTTCCTTTCATTCCTATTGTATCATTGAGCTGCCTTTTCTTCGTTCTTCTCTTATTCGGTGGTCATTCCATTTGTTTGACACTACTAACCTTTCCTTTCCTTTCAACTTCAACGGCTTCCCTTTAAAAAGCCCCCCTTTTCCCTCCCCTGGGAAGAGGTGCCTTTTTTCCGTTCTTTTCTTAATCTCTTTCTGTCCGTTCAAAAGATCCGGCGACTTTTTTTTTTCCCCTTTTAAACCTTCCCCTCCCCCTTCCCGTAAAGCAGCATTGCTATAGTTTCCTGGAGGGAGGTCCCATTTTCTTTTTTTAGAGAACCTCTCCTTACTTTTTAGTGGGAAGGTCTCTTCTACATGAGCTTGAGGTTCCTTTTCGGTGCTTTTTTTTTTTTACCCTTTCAACCCGGGACCTCCTCCGAAAACTCTCAGTCAAACTCTTAGTACTACCCTCCTGCCCTCTAAAGGAATTTTAGCGTTGATTTCGGTGAATTGCCTTGATCTATCTTTTCATTTGTCCTTTTGCCTTCTCGCCTCTCACTTTTTCCTTGATTGGGTTTCACTACCTATTGGAAAAGGATCGGTTCCCTACACGTGACACTTCCTCGTCTCAATTTTCTTCTTTTTTTTCTTTTTGACCACTTTTTTCCATCTTGGAGGACCCTCTCGGGTAAGCTTCGATAGTTCTCCTTTAAATCATGGAGGTTTGCCCTTCTTCTGGCGTATCTTCCCCAAAATCTGACCATCTCTATTCCCTTTTGAATGAAAACCTTTTCTTTATTGGTTTCTTGACTTTCTTGTTGCATCCTTCCTTGCCCTCGTTCTTATCCCGATAATGTTTTTCTTTCTATATCCTTTCTTTTATCCCCCCTGTTTTTTTTTTTTTCATCATTTTCCCTCCACTGTATAGGAGAAAGGGCGTTCTCTTCGTACAAGATTTCCAGGTAGAGCACCCCCTTCTAAGCCTCATCCCAAAGGATGACTTCACCTTTTCCCCTCCTGATGCTGTCTTTGTTGTCATCCATAAAGCCCCTCTCTTCCACATTTTGTCCTCTGAGCACTCCACTTCCTGTCTTTAATAGGGAGTTAATCGCCCTCTCTTCCCACTGTTTTCTCCCCACACATACTTGGTCTTTTCTCAGTCCGTTTCAAAGTAGTGGTTCCCTTCGTGTGCGTATTTTAGGCCCCTCTTCGTAATTCTTTTCTGTCCCTTCTCCTTGTCCCTCCCTCTGATATCCTGTTAGAGTTAACCAAATACCCCTCTCTAATCCAGTAAATTTCCTTTTCTTTTTTCCTTCCCACCAGTTAGGCGCCTTTGCGGCATAACCTGAGTTTCCACTTTCACCCCTTCGACCCTGCCAGAATAAATAAACCGGCCCCCGAGGGAGTGTGGTTTTTCAAGCTTTCCTCAGGAAAATTCTCTTCCTCTGGTCGGAAGGGGTTCTTGCCATTTCTCTTTCCCTTAAAAATAATTCGTCGTGTCACTTGACCATCAGTCTCAGAAGGTAAACCTCCCTTCTACTTCCCTTTCTTTGGGCATGTGGTCGGGTTTTCTCACGTTTACTCCCCTTCTGACCTTTCTCCTCCGCCTTTCGTGGGCACCCCTGAGACCACCAGGGACCTTTCCTCGTTACTCCGTTCATCCTGTTCCCGTGAGGTGTCCCACATCCTTCCTTTTATACTTTGAAGCCCTCCCAGCCATATTAAATTTTCCTTTAGAGTTTTCTTTTTATCTTCATTTTTTTTTCAAAGGTCTGCTCGTTACGATGAGAAGCTTTTTCTTCCTCCCTTGCGGTTTTTAGATGTCCTTCCCCTTTTCTCCTCATGTAGAAGTCTTTCGACTATATTCATTTGTCCTGGCCCTATCATCATCACCAGAGTTTTTTTTCTCCCGTCTCGTTATTAGAAGGTGTAACCCTTCCCAACCGAAACACCAGAATCCTTCTTTGCCCTGGAAAGAGGTTGGTCTCCCCACGTTCTTCTTCTTTAGTCTCGGGCACCATCTTACCCCCCGTCCCTCTAGGTAATCAACGTATTTCTTACCCTGATCATTTCCAGAACTTTCTATCCTGTCTTCTGATTTTTTCCCTCTCTCCCTTCTTCTTTGCCCCTGCTTCCCTCTCTTGAGCCCTTCTTCCCAGGTGTTCGTGTCTTCCCCTCGGGATTGGTTATCTTATTTAGTATGGTCGCTTTGGGCGTTTCCTTTCATCACTTTTCGATTCCTCTTTTTTTGGACGTGTAACCAATCTTTTAATCTTTTTCCCCTCCCCAGAGTAGTGTACACCTTGATGTCACCGTTTTTCTCTTCTCGGGGATACCCATAAGCCATTGATTACGCCTTGTAAGAGATGTGTTTCTAATTAAGGTTTGTACGCAGAGTTGTCCGTGCCGGTGGAACGCATCGTCCCCAAAAGAAGTGAACGTTCCAAGTGTCCTGGTGAGTCTGGTCAATTTTTCTCTCCCCTCCTCCCGTGGGACGAGGTTTGCTTGAATGGTTCTCTCAAGTCCCCCAGGATGCACGCCCGCAGTGTGCGGTCGACGATCTTTCCTTGTCTGAGGCCCTCCAAGGTCCAGTCCCCTTGGCCAAAGCCCGGATGGTGCCCCTGCTCTGTCTGCCAATCGATTTCGTGAAGGGCACTGTGGCCTTCCTTGGCCTCCCTCAAACTCTTACTTTGGAAGGCGCAGTTTTCCCCTTTGTTATCCACCGGAAAGTCTTCTTCGGACTTGTTTTACCTTTCAGCCAAAATGTCTCTTGGGAGTCTCCGCTCGTCCCACCCCATGTGCATTTTTACCCTGTCTTCAACGCATTTGCCCGGTTGATGTAAACCTCTCTTCCCAATGCCACTTCGGAACGGTTCCATCCATGATCGTGCCTCATTTGGCGACTGATTTTTTTTTTTTTCGAAGCCCGTTTGTACCTTTAACTTGGGTTGACCGGGAACAGCTTGCCCCTTTACGTTTACCCCCCAAGGTTGTCCGCCTATCGGCGACTGAAACCCCTGTTTTGTTTCGTGAACCTATCAACCTTTTTCTTTCCCCGTGAGCCACCGATATTCCCGTTCTATAAAGAGACAAGTCCCCTTCCTCGGGTTGTTCTCCTCGCACTCTTTTTTACAGCCCCCCCTTGTAGAACCGAGTTTCCAGGTCCCCCCCTACGCTCAACTTTTTTTCTTTTCCCCCCCCCTACTCTCCCTGGGATCTGCTTCGTGGTTGATCTCCCACGGTTTTCCCCTTTCCCCCCTGGCAAGGCCTTGCTTGGTATATGCTTGTCTACTTCGCTGCGGACATTCCTTCCCCTCCACGTTCTTCGTGAATTGAACCCCCTTGCGTTTCCCCCCCGTGCGTGTAGTGGACTGGGCAAGGGTCGCTACACATCCCCTTCATTCAACGAGCCTTCCGTCTGCATAGTACTTTTTACGACAATCTCACCTTTTGGCCGTTTTTTTCCTGGTCGGTTGGATGTAGGAAGAGGGAGGACCATGGTCTCTCCTCACGTACTCCGGATGAGTTTCCGTGGATAGCTCTTCACCGGGCAATTTTGTTTGATCCGTTTTTTTACAATTGACCTTGCTGTGTACTCAAGAATAGTGCTTTTCTCAGGCCTCCAACGTTTTATGGAGTTAGGTCATTTCTTTTCTTTTTCCGCATTCTTACGGTCCTTCGGCTGGAAAGGCTTTGTCAACGTTTCTACCCCCGTGGGCTGGAAAAACTCTTTGTTTTACGCTTCGTGCTCAATCCGCATGATGCAAAGACATTCCTTCCTTACTGGACACTCGGCATTCCGTCACTTTCTTCCTCTTGGTGTGTAACGAGACTTTCTGCCATGCTTTACCTTTTCCCTCGGGTCTCCTACATCCTGTCCTTAGACCGTGGACCCTTGTGGAACAATTTTTCCGCTTTGTGTGTCCATTTCTTCCTTACTTCCTCTAATTTTTTGTCTGTTGATAGGTTAGTTAGCCACCCCTTCTGAATTGGATAAGTCCCCTGTTTTTCACACATTTCTTGGAAGATCAGTGGAGTCTCGTACTTTTCCCAAAGTCCAGGTTCAAATACTGTGAGGACTTGATTTCTCTCAATTTACGGTTCATTTTCCCCCTTCTCTACAGCTTCATGCAATTTGGAAACCTTTCTCTGCTCTTGTCTTTGCGGTATGCCTTCATATCTATTCAAGTCTGGCCCTTCATTTTCTAAAAAAAGGTAGCTTCACCTATGCCCCTTTCCCCCTTTCGAACTCAATAATATTAGGAATGTTTATTTTTACCCTTTCCTTCCGACCACGTCTTTTGCTAGATTGCAACCCCGGTTGGGGTTTAGGGTCTCCCAGCCGGGTTCATGTCAGCATTCCCTCACATATATTTCCGGTCAATTCCACGAGATCAGTCTCATGTCTTCCTTCTCGTTCTTTTTCCTACGGCACCTTTCCTAAGAATTTTCCCTCAATTCTCACACCACTGTTGTTTCTATTGGCAGTTCTCTTCCCCTCTTCTCTGGAACCAATATTAAGGATTTTTCCGTCATCGCTTTTGACTTTGGGATGTTTTAGATGCCCCCCCCTTTCCTGACCTGACCTTCTTTCCAGCCTTTTTTGGTGTCATTTAAATTTTTAAATTTCCTAAGTTGTAATTTTCAAAACCTCCCTAACTCTTCCTCTCCACAAACTCCTTGTCTTGTGCGCGTGGGAAAACCTGTTTGGAAGTGTTTCAACCATACCTTGACTCTTATTCATTGCGGTGTATTAGTGATTGACTGTTCGGCTTCCTGACCCTAAATTAGAGCCCTTTTCCAGAGGGGTCATTTTTATACCTTTAATTAGTGGGAGATCACCAAACTCTTTTTTTAGTCGTGTTCTTGAGACTACTAAGCTTTGGTCTCCAGTAGTACCCTTTTTTTGCAATATGGTATCCTAACCAAACAATTTTTTTCTTAAGATTCTTCTCCAATGTAAAATTGTGTACTAATTTATTTTTCTTTCGCAAGTTCACCTACCAGGTCACGGGGACCAGCCTCGTACTCGTAACCTTTATTCCTCATCTTGTCTTTTTCCTCTGATCGGTTTTTTCAAGGTTCCTTAGTTTTCTTTTTTGTCCGAACCTCTTCTCCCGAAATGGGCTCCTGTGCCCTTTTCTAATTTTTTTCTAAACTCTCTATCACTGTCCTTCCTGTCTGGATGAAATTTACCCATTGAAGCCGAATGATCCCCCTTTGTCCGGGCGTTTTGGTCCCGTTCATTCTTTCTTCAGGAACTAGTAACAGATTGATTCTTGCCACCTGCTTTATTCTCCACGTCAGATTTTGGCGGCTGATGTCCCCGTTGGTTTTCTCTGCAGACCTTCTACTGGTTGAGTCCCCTTCCCCTCCAGGAATGAGACTTCTGTGGTTCCCTCCTTCTTTTTTGGTAGCGGTTTGTGGAAGTTGTGATCTAAAATTAACTTGTTCAAAAGTTCACCCACAGGGAGTCTTCAACTTCTGTCGTATGTACCTTCTTCCTTATACGTGCTGTGTGCCTTAGTTTTTCCTCTTTCTTTAGGGCTACAAAATTCAAGGACCCAAGATACATTTCTTTCTCACAAACCCGTAGGCTTACTGTTACAACTGGCCGGTCATAGGTTTTTGAGGTCTAAGGCGGGCGCGACGGTCTCAAAATTTTGTACGTACTCCTGTTTGTTTTCATTCTGGAGATTGTTGTTCTCGTACATTATCTGTGTAACCTTTTTGCTCCCAGGTCCTCCCACTATTTATTTTACAGACTCTCCTCTATCCACCAAGAAGGAGCTCCAAACTGGGGCCTTTTCCATCCTTCTTCTCGTTTTTCCCCGTTTTCTTTACAGTAGTTTTCCCGACTCTGATCTCATCCTGATTGATTGCAGCGAGGACCCTTTTTTTTTTTTTTTTTTTTTTTTTCTCTTTTCTGACCCTTCCCCCCCCTCCTTTTGAAAGAAGTTGTTTTTTTCGACAGATTTTGATCCCTTCCGTCGGACTCCCTCATTTCCCTTCCGTGCCCTTTTTTTCCTCGAGTTGTCTTTTTCTCTTTTCTGATTTCCCCTTTCCTTTACTTGGAAGAGGTCAAACGCTGTGAGTGACCCTTGTAGAGGTCCTGCGTCGTCTACCTACTGATTTGCTCTTTCCAAAAGCCGACCCTGATAACGGGTGTCGCCATATGTATTCCCTCTCTTTTTCTGAAAAACAACACTATGCTCTTTTTTTTCGGGCCTCTACTCCGGCTTTCCCTGTCATGCGGTCTCACCTAATGAGGATTCTTTACCACTTCTACCCGGACTATGTGGATGAAGGGATCCTTGTCCCTTGTCTTTACTGTAGCTCGCTTAGTTTCCTTTTTGTAAAGGTTTCTACAGAAACCTCGTTGTGTTCTTCACCGCTTACTTTTCTTCACCCTTACCCATGAGTTTAACATCCTTTCCTAAGTTGGCCGTTGGCTGTAGTTATGGAAAGGTGCATCGCGTCTTATAAAACCCCCGCGCCTTTCTCGTCTTTCCCGTGACCTTCCCCCTCACCACCCCGGCCCCTGCAGAAGGTGCTTTTTCACCATTGAGTCCCTGAGGTGCGGGTGCTTTTTCTTTTTTTACTGCAGGCGGCCGACCTGTTGAGTGTTGGACGGGTCTTTTCTTCTAAGGTTCTCTCTGTTGGAATCGTCCGTGTTTCAGTACTTCCGCGTGTACCAGCCACGTCGCACTCCCTTTCCCCCCCTTCCTCTCACATAAACTTGGGTGCCCGTCTGCGTATCTTTCTTTTGACACCTAGACGGGAGGTAGAACGTCCTTCCTTTCGTTACTGGCGGATCACTTCTTTTTTCTCGAACTAACATCGTCCTCCTGGTAGGGACTTTTACGTTCCCCATTACATCTACTCCCTTGTGTCTGTGGTTTTTTTTTTTTTTGGGACCACAGCCTCGAGGGTGGTCTGCTCTAATGATTGCGTTTATATTTTATTGGTACCTCTTAATTTGACCCGCTGTGCTTTCTGTTTATTCCCTTTCCCCTTACATTTCAGATGGTCCATTGGTTCCTAATAGAAGGGTTGTCTTATTCTTCTCCTTTTCTTTCTTCTGATTTTCCTCCCTCCTGGTAACTGCGTTTTTTACTTCACTCACTTTTTTTCTGATTCTCCCCTTCCTCCTGTTGATGTTTGTGTACAACCCAATATACCACCTTTATTCTTTCTAAAAAGACCTCTTCTTTTTTCCTGTTCCAAGATTTCAGTTTTTTAGTGCACTCCCATTTCTAGAATCAATCAAACCCCCTGGCCTTTCTTCCCCCCCTGGTAACGAGGTTGTGTTGGTGGCTTTTATAAAGAAGGCCTGGATCACGAAGATAGTGTTCCTCAACTACAGGTTCCTACGGTAAGCGACGGTTTCGTTAGGGAACACTGGCACAAACACAATCCCCCCCTGCCTTTGGTCCCAACCCAAACCCCCCGTAATTGAATGTTGTGAATCGTCTTCCCATGGCGTGCCGATGTGGGTCGCTGGTCCCGCTCATGTTATTCTCCTCTCTGACCTGCGTCTGGCTATCTCCGGCGTCTTTCCCAAAGCGTACCCCGAGCCGGCGTAAGTCACGGGAAGTCTGGTATGAGAGGCCTTCCCCTGCTTCCTTCCTTTTTCCCCACGTTCCCGCTTCCCGATCCTTCCTGTTAAGAAACAACCCTTGACCCCGTCGGAGGGAGTGGCGGTCCCGTTTCTTCTCAGAGCCCCCCCACATAATTTGAATGTCTGGCTTTTTTTTGAAGCTTTGGTGTGGCCTTTCCTTCTGTACACTGACAAGGGCGTCTCCCTGTCGGACTAAAGCCCAGCTTCTGTCCAAGAACGCGCCTTGCCTCTTCTTTACCCCCTTTTTCTTTACAGTGGTTAGGACACTTTTACGTGTTGAATTGACGACCCTCGCACCCCGATCCCGGCCTTCTGTCCCCACAGATGACCAAAGTCACTCCCGAACTGAAGGAAGGGGGCCCAATCTCCCATTCCTCCCCCGTCTTTTCCTTTCCTTTTCGAATTTCAGCCGCAGATCTTTCCCCATGTCTTTGAGCAGGGTGTGATGTCCAGGTACTGACTTCTCTTTCCTTTGCGTCTCGTAGGGAAGTTAGTTTTCAAACATGCAGTATCCTATCTTTGGGTCTGGCCCCCCTTCTTCCTCCTGGGTCTAGCCCCGGAAAGCAGTTAGGCCCGCGCAGCCGGTTCCCCTTGCCAGGTTTTGGATTTGGCCTCTTCTCCGCTTCCCTGGACTTCCTCCGAAGAACCTTTTTTCCAGCTCCTTTCCACGAGGTGGTTCACTAAATGTCTGGGGTCGTTCTTTCTTTCGGCAATTATCCCACTGCTTGAAAGATAGTCATTTTTCCTTAGGAGTTGATCCCCCCCTCTAAGGTAATTTCTCCCAGAGGAGCAATCATCTTTTCTCTCCTGCGTCCAAAGGGACCCTTCCGAAGAACGGTTTTACCCCTCTCCTCCGTTCTTGTGCTTGAACCCTTCTATGATCACGTTGACAAGGAATGTGTTGTATTCGGATTCTTTTCCCCCTTTAGATTCCCTTTGTTTGGAGGGCCTGCACTTTCTAATCTCTCCGACCCCAAGAGGTCACCTCCCCACGCACCTGGTTTTCTTACCCCCTTCTGTCCCCCCAGTTGTCCCCCTCGTGCACTGTCAAGACCCCCTTGATTCATTCCCCATTGTGACACGAATTGTGTGGGTTTTGTGTTGTTTTTTTTTGAACGTTTGCCTCCCGTTTTTAGACGTGTCTGGCCGGTTATCCCTCCTGCCCCCTAGCCATCCTGTCCTTCACTGAGATCCGGGGGTCTTTCCACGAGACATTGCTTTCCCCGTTGACACGGTGTTTCACGGATGTTTCACAGCTTTTTCCCCTGTTTCCCCGGCTGCCCGAACGAGGCGGTTCCTGCCTCTTTGTTCTTTTCTTTCTGGTTGACCGCCGCCGCCTAAATCTTTTTAGGCACTCGGGAACCCTGTTTTCTTAAGGCATCGATGTGTTCTCCTCCTTTTTGAATTCCCGGCAGTTCAAGAGCGATTCCTAGCCCCGATTCCTGTTGTGAAGGTTATCCTGGTCAAAGGGATCTGTTTTCTTCTGTCCTTTTTTAAACTTTCTTTCCTCACGTGCGTCCTTCGTGTTCCTCAGATTAGGCAAAACCCTCATCGCTTCGTTACGCGTGTCGTCTCACGACGTCCTTTGGAACCTGGGCCCTTTTTCCCTGCATGATTTCATGCAAGGCCAGCTTACTGCGGACGTCATACTTTTCTAGCGTCTCGGGCCCCCCCGGATGTTTTTTTTCCGGGGTTCTTACCCCTTGGCCCCCGTTATTGGACCCTCCGGGTTTTTTAGAATGCCTATTCACCCCCCCAATTTGTTTTTCTTCTGAGTACCCCCTCTGCCCCCCCGGTTTCCGGTGAGCCCCCCGCCCCCCCCTAGGCGTTAAGTGGTTCCCGGCTCCACTTGGTTGTAAGGCTGGAAGTAGCTTGGTTTAAACTGACCTCCCCCGGTCCCCCCCGTCGGAGTTGGTTGCAGTTTTCAAGTTATGAAACCCTACCGCCTCTCCCCTTCCCTTCTTTTCCTTGCTGGTGAGTCCACAACCTGTGCCCTCCCAACTTGATAATTTTTGGGGGGCCCTACCGCTTTTTCTGTGCGTGATGGGACCCAGTCACGTTGAGCTTTCCCCGTTCTTTTGAACCCCCCCCTTTGGGGCAGCGTCCGTTCCCCTTTGTAGGCCCACCAGGGGTTGCGTCTTCCCCCCAAGAGCTTTTTCCTTTTGCGTCAGTCCGGAGACCTTTATTTTCCTCAGTCATGGGCTCTCCTCCCAATAACCCTGGTCCGTTTGCCGTTCTTTTGCTGTGTTTTCTTTGGCGCGGGCCCTTTTCAGCTCGGAAAGAGGGTATGCCCCGTAGCTCGTTCGCCTTTTCAACCCCTCTGGTCCCTTTGGTGGCCTGCCTTCGTTTCTGTGTGCTTACCAGCACTTTTTTACGCGTCCCCCCCCTGTTTTTTTTTTAGAAGTTGTAATTTGATACCGATTCTTTTTGTCCCCTCCTGCCCACCAACCGTTCGCTGTCAGTTTACCTGGGTGAGTTTGGTTTGTGTGGGGGGGTTAACTTTAGTTGGCCGACCCGCGACCCCCCTCCGCTTTGGTGCATCCGCAGGTCATCGACAGCGTCGGCCTAAGACCCCCCTTTTGGTTGTTCGGTTGGGACCTTTTTCCCCCTTTCTACTCCTCCCCGGGGGTCCAGATATGACCTGCCTCTTGCGACGTTTTTTGTGACCGACTTTATTTCCCGCCGGTTTTTTGTTTACCATTTTTTTTTCTGTTCTGTCAATGTTTGGCCCTCTCGTGTTTTCCACCCATCTCTCTCTTAATAACCTTTTTTGTTGAGCCTAGATGTAAACATTAGACAAGTCGTGTACCTTTTTTCTCCCCAAACCCTTTTTAAACTTTCCCTTTTAGATAGAGTCAGGAAAATTCTGACCCGGGGGTCATCTCTAGCCTCTTTCTTTGGGAGTAAAATTCCTTTGCCCCAAAAGAGTTAATATCAGGACCCCTCCGGTCTAGGATTCACTGCCCCTCCTCTGATGTTTTGGAGTGATCTGCTCCTTTCCGCCGGTCGGAAGATTGACCCCCTTAATAAAAACCCCGTTTGTCTCTTTTCCTGTTCCCCCGGGTTGGTCCTTTTGCTCGCGTAATCCTTCCAGTTTTCTTCCGATGACCATGTTTGTCGCCTCGTGGCAGAGTTCGGCACCTTTTCCTTTCCTTCCATTTTTCTTTTCCTCCCCCCCTTTCTTTTTCCGCAGATGCGGTGGACTCGCTTCGTATGGCGCTTAGTGTCCTTCGCGCCCCCCCCTGCTGCTGCTTTTTCCGTCTCTGGTTAACCCCTTCCGGTGACCTTCGTTTCCCCGATCCCTTCGAAGTATTGTCCCTTTCTCAATGATTCGTCCTGTTTTGGGGGTTGTGGTTTTGTGGTCAGCGTCAAACACGTTTTTCTTTCGATTCCCCCTTTCTCAGGGGGGTGGTTGCAGGCGCTGTGGGATTTTAAGCTGATTTCAGCCCACAGGCTTCCTCCCAAGAGCGTTTTAAGTCTACCCAAGCCCCTCTCCTCTGTGTTGTCTGTTGAATTTTTTGTCTTCTTCACTCATTTCAGCTTCATCGACTTTTTCTTGAGGTGTTCCAATAGTTTCTTTCCCTTTTAGGTACTCTCTGCAACCCCCCTTTCTTCAATTTGATGGGGACAGGTTGTGGGTTGATCTTGGAATAACGTTTCATCCCCCCCTTTTCCCTTAAGCCTTCTTTACCCCCCCCACAATGGCCTTTTGGTTTCGCTTACGCGTCCTTCGTGTGTTGTCCTGTTGTTGCTTGGTCTCCGCCCCCCCCCCCCACCCCCCCCATTGGGTTCAAGCCCCCTCATTATGTTTCCAACCTGTCTTGTCCTTGTTTTTTTTTTACCTCCGGTAAAGTTCGAGGTTCCCCTTTCCTGTCTGTACGCTCGAACCTTCGTGGACCCGTTTTTTTTTGTCCCTCTGGCGACGACTTTTGATTCTTAGTTGACGTACAAGTTTTTTTTTCCTCGTGTTTTTCCTTCCCGTTTTCCCCCCCTTCTTTTTTAGTTTTAAATGAGTCAGAATTCTTTTCTTTTTGCTCTTGAAAAGTTTTTTGCCCGACATCCCGGTGGCCCAGGTTTTGTGAAAGTCACCCCCGTGGTTTGGCGTAAAGTAATCCCCAAGCTTGGGAAGTTTTTGAGTTGAACCAGGAAATCTCGGCTCTTGAGTCCGACGTAAAGTTTCTTTACGGATTCTTTGAGACCCCCCAGGCTTTCGGCTGCGATTTTTCGGAGTCCAATTGTCTGTTTTGGCCCTTTGAAGACCCCTGTTTGATGGGACTGTGCTTTTTTTTCCATTTCCGAAAGCAACGGAGCCACGGTTCGGGAATAGTTTTTTTTTTCCTGTTGACCTGTGGGGGGGGAGTTCTGACATGTTTTCCCCTTCCCTGTTGGGCACAACGGTGACGTCAGAAAATTGGCGAACATTGGGACCTTCCTCCAACTGTTTTTAAGTTCTTTCCCTTTCCAGTTTTTCTTTGGGGGGCCAAGTCTTTTAGAGTTAGAGGGGTTGATAACCCTGGATTGCCAGAGTTACTGGTGCTTCCCCCCTTTCTTTCTTTCCCCCCCCCCTCTTCTTTCGTTACCGGGCCTTCCCTCACTGGGGGTTGCCTGTTTTAAGTTCTTTTTTTTTTTCGACTTGGTTGACCCCCCCGTGTCCGACCGTTTGGTTTGTTGTTTTTGCGGTTCCCCTTGTTCGTGCGTTTATTTTTCGTTCTCCTTCCTTTGTATTTTTCTTTCCCAAGCTCTGTTTGAAAGGGCCTGAACCCCTTCTTTATCCCGGAAGATATCTTGCTCCCCCCGGGCCTTTTCGCACCGGACTGTCCAGGTCCCCTGCGTTCTTTTTTTTTTTGCTTGGGTGTTTTAACGGGGGCACGGTGAACCTTTGGAAGGTTTCGATATTGATCTTGATCGTGCGCACGTCCTTCTCTTTTTTCGTCGGTTGCTCACCCTGGCGTGTTTTGATCTCCCGAGGTTTTCGGTCGTGGCGTCCCGGTTTGAATTGTTCATCCCCAGGACCTGACGACCCGCCCCCCCGACAGGTTTTTTTTTTTACCAATCTGGGGCGTTTAAGCGAGGACCCGATTTTTTTTCTTGGCCCGGACGTGTTTTCGCTCTCCCTCCGGTCCGCTTGTTGACAGTTCTTATAGTTGTGTAATTTTGAGGAGGGCGTCAAAACACCTGATTTTCCTGGTTTGCTCCCGGGACTTCCCAAATGTTCTTCAAACTCGATTGGTGTCCTTTGGTTTTATTTTGCAACCCAACCGGCCTTCCTCTTTTGACGCTTTTACGTTTTTTTGTAACCTGTTTTTTTTTTTTCCCCCCACGATGGTATCCTTCACATGTCCGTTGATTCTCAAAATCCCTTGGGTTAAGAGTGAGAGGTCCCTTTTTTGGGCCCTTTGGTGGTTTTTTTCCGTTGCCTTTCGCGGTTTCGGCCCGGTTTGGTCTCTTACCCCTTTTTCTTTTCCCTTTTTTGTTTTTTTTTTCCCTGGGTGCGTACGTGCTTACAAAGACCGGTTTGTCCGCCGGTTTTCCCTCTGGATTGGCGGAGGTTCTTTTTTTTAGATGGCGGTTTCGTTTTTTCAATCTCCTTTTCGCTTTCGGTGCATAAATCCAATTTTCTACAATCCACCCCTTGCAGGAAACTCCGCAGTTTTTTTTTCCGAGGTTGAGGTCAAATCTTGTCACGTGTTTTCACAAGAAGCCCGACTTGGAGGGGGTTCGTTTCTAAGGTCTCCGGTGGGCTTGTTTCTTGTCACTGGATTTTTACCCAGCCTCCTAGAAATACAGTCAGTTCCCAACTTTTTTTTTTTTTGGGTTCCCGCGGCGCGTTTGGTTGGCGTGCGGTTGTTTACCAGATTTTTTCTCCTTACTAGTTGATTGAGGGTCTAGGGCGAGCCTATTTGTCTTGGGGAAAGTCCCCCCGGTCAAGAAGGTCCTTTTTTTGGTTTTTTTTCGGTTTGACCCTTCCTCCCGTCGGCCTGAGGTTTTGTGGGTGAATGAGAATGTTTTCGGTTTGGCCTCGTGTATTCGGTTTTTTGATTTCGTTTATACAGGTCATTTGTGCATTTATTTTGGGAGGTTCCGATTGACAACTTTTGCCATTTTTTTTTAGGTTTTTTTCTTTCGTGGTTTTTCCCTGCTGTTGCTGCTTACCCCTGTATCGTGGCCCGTTTGAACGACGCGTTCTATCTCCTTTTTGTGTGAGGACCTATATATATCTTTTCATCAGTTTTTTTTTCCTTTTTCCTTCTTGACAACCCCCCCCCCTTCTCGGCTTGAACAACTCGTCGTGGTGGCCGACTTTTCTCAGCACCCCGGCGATCATCAGCCACTTTTTGCTTTTTGGTGCCAGGCACCTGGTTACATTGCGTTTTTTCTTTTTGCTTTTTTTTTGGCATTCAAGCGTCCCGGCACACATCCCTCGTCGCCCTCCATATCCTTTTGCCCCGTCCGCTTGCCCGCGAGGGCCAAACCGTGGTCCAACCCCCCTTTTTGCCGGCCTGGCGTTCCGTTTTCTGTCCACGAGACGGGGCTCCGATGTTTTGCCCCGGTGTTGGGAGAAGTGCCTTCTTTCTTCCTCCTGAAGCTATCTCCGTGCGTACAGCCCTTTCTCCGTCCGCGCAGTTCTCTCCTGCAATCCTTTTCTTTTTTTTTTTTTTTCTTTTTTTTCTTGCTTTTCCGGTTCAACTGGCCCTGGTTGAAACCGGGAAGAGCTCCCCTCCCCCCCGGCCTACCCGTCGGTTTTCTTTTTGATAGGAAAGTCCTCCTCCCGCATTCCCTTTCAGTTTTTTGGGTCCGGAGTTGGGCCCAGTTCTTCTCCCCAACAACGTCCCCCAGTTGCGTGATTCTAGCGGCCAGCTTTCCAGGGCCTTCTCTCATGGTTAAGAATAAGTCCCTTTTTTGGAGGGACCCCGAGTTTTTGGGTGAGCCCCTAGCCTTCCCTCGCAGTTTGGTTCGTCTTTGCCCCCCCTTCTTTGCACCACCTTTGACTTTTCTTTTTTTTTTTTCCTCTTTTTAGCATTTTAGGAATGCCCCACTTGCCGGGGTCCGTTTGTCCTCCCCTGGTTTTTTCAGATTGACATGTCCGTAGCATTTTTTTTCGGGTGATCGTCCCGGTCCACCCTGTCGAGCGCCGATGTTTTTTGCAGGAAGCCCCCGGTCTCTTTTCGGGTCCCGGTTCCCCCCGTGGGGGTGGTAAGCCGGCCTTCCCCCAATCAGTTTCGTTTTTTTCCTTTTGACCCTCGCCAGGGCGCCCCCTTTCCTTGTGGAATATTCATTTCCCCTGTTTTTGATCCCTCCCTTTTCTTTTTGCGGGCTTTGCCCGATTTTTGGTCTCCCCAGGTCTGCCGGTAGTCCGGGGTTTGGCACTCCGTTCCTTTTCACCTTGCTTTGTCAGCCCGTATTTTTGAGAACCTCCACTTTCTGTTCTTTCCCGTTTATGACTGCTCTTTTCCTGGGCCCCTTTTTCGCCAGCCCCACCGGTTTCCTTTGACGCTTGTTATGGGACAGGTAGTCGCGGTTTCTGTTTTTTTTTCTCTCTGATCGTTTTTTTGTTTAGATCGTGTTTGCTTCCCGTTTGTCCCCTTTTGATCCGCTTTTTTTTTTTAACCCCGGAGAAAAGCGGGACTTTTTCTCCCTTCGGTTCCCTTTGCTTTTTTTCCCCCCCTGTTTCAGTCCGGTCACCACACCTGGCTGCCCCCAGGATGTTGTGGCCTTGTAACCGAAACTCTTGTTTTTCACAACCGTGTTTTTTTTCCGCTTTTTTTTAGCTGTGTCCGTGGTTTTGCGTAGCCCGCAACTCGTGACCCCACCAGGTTAACTTTGCCCCGTCGACTTTTTTTCGCGTTTACCATTTCGTTGGTTTGCCCTTTTTCTTCCCGTTTTTGTTTGCAATCTTTCAGTTTCATTGATTTTGGTAGTCCCCTCTTGTCCCCCCCCCGGCCTTTCCCTTCTGCGGCGTTCTTCTAGGCTTGTGGGCGGTTGGGGACCTTCCCTCTTTTTCCGGTCCAAGACGTTCTGCCCAGACTTAGGCCCAATTTTTTTTTTTTTTCTCCTTCTGGCCCCGTCTTGTGTTTTTTATTATACGGACGGTGTTTGGAAGACAGACTTTTTTTGAGTTTCCTTGGTTTAGCAAGACAACCTGGGTATTTTTCGTTTTTTCTGTGTCCTTTCCATCAAACTTTTTTTTCTGTGTTTTCAGTCTTTAGTTCACCCCCCCCCTCGCGTGAGTTTACGCAAAGTGCTGGCGTAGAACCCCCGTTTGTCGGTTGTACAACTCGCCCCCCAAGCCCTTTTTCCCAGTCAGTCCGGTGCTGACAGATATTTCTTTTTAGCTCTTTTGCCGTCTTCCCCCCCTTTGGCTGACACCTTTCCCCATTTTTTCTCGTGCGGACAGTCGCTACCGTCGGGGAGTACCCCCAATGTTAGGTGTTTTCTTCCCCGTCCGCCCCCTTCGGTTTTTTTGTTTCTCCCCCCGCTCGACAAGCTTCACCTAGAGTCTATTTTTTGGTTACTTTCGCAGTAGCTGTGTGTTAAAAACCAAAGATCTTTTTTTTGCCCCCCCCCCCGTTCTTTTTTTTTTCTTTTCACCCCTGCGTTCCGTTTCGCCAAACTTAACCCCCGCGCCCCCGGCCTTGTTGGCCCCTGGGCCGCTGGTGAAAGTTTATACACCCCATACACCCCGAAATCCTGTTATTTTTTTTCGTTTTTTTTTTCAGTTTGTTTTCGGCTTGCCCAAAGTAATGGCCAGTTTTTTTTTCGGATTCTCCCCGCGGGGACTTTTTTTTTTGAACCCCTTGTTGAAAGATTGGTAGTAGGCCGGAGGCAGTGGGTTCGCTCAGCCTTCCAGACTTTTCCTTTCCATACCGGAGCAAGTCATCTTATTTGGAACTTATTTTTTTACTCCCCAATTCTCACCGGCATTGTTTTGTGGAGAGTCGGGCCTCTCTATTTTTTTTTCCCGTTTACCGCTATCCTCAGCGCGTCGAAGGAGTGCTTAATCTGAAAACTTTGTGCATATGGCGGTTCCTTTTTCTTTGTTCCCTGCATCGGGTCTGGGAAGACAGTTTCTTTTTTTTTTCTTGGTTCCAGTCCGTCCCGGACCAACTCTTTATGTCTTGGCGAATCTTTTTTCTGTTCCTACTTTTGAGGATTTCCTCGCGCCCCGGGGGCCCAGTCTGCTTGCCAGACCCTGGTTGTCTCCTTGTTTTTATCTATTGATCACCCCGTCCGGTTTTCTCAGAAAGCCCTTCCAACCGCCCTTTTTTGGTTCGCCATTGTCGTTTTGGTTTCTCCTTGAAATCTTGTTTTTGCAATGTTTGTATAAACTGCTGACTGGGTTCTCCCAGTTTTTTTCTCCCTGCCGTGGTCTTCTAGACCTACCCTCCTCTTATCGACCATTGTCTTTTCTTCTTTCCACTGGTTTGCAAGGTTTTCTTCCCCCTTTCTCCCTTAATAATACCCCTTAAGACGTGTTTTTTTTCAGAGAGGCCTCTTTTTGTCCCCCCTTCTGTCCAATTGATTCCCAGTCACTGTTCACCTGTATCAATAGGCTTTTTACCCCTCCACCCCTATTCCAGGGTTCCTTCATGTCCCATCCTTCCTTTTCCTAGTAGTGACTTTGCACCAAGAGTACCTCCCGTCCCAGTTCCGAGATCGGTGCGTGCCATGCAACAACACTCCCCTCTATTCTGACTCTTTATGCCCGGAATATTGAGAGGAGTTGAGATAGTCTTCCATTTGACATCTCAGTTTATAAACCAGGTCATTGATTCCCCCACCATAGGAAGGTGTCCTGGCTTTTGATATATCCCCTCTCATCCTTAGAAAGTTCTCCAACCAGTTAGACACTTCTTTTCGCCTGGATTGGCCCCCAATTTTTTGATTCTGGTTTTGTAGAAGACGGTTCACACCCCGCCCTTCCCTGATGATGTTTCTCCAGGCGCTTGCGCTTCTGCCCATGTCGAATTCTTTTCCTTGTGGCCGGCCTTTTCCCCCTTCCCCCCCTCTGGTGGTCCAACACAAAGTTCTTGGTTTTTTTTATTGGGAGGCTGACCGAATTTACTTTTTTTGGCTTTTAGCGTCGGGCGTCTGGGTTGGCGCCACCCGTGAATACCCCTCGAACCGTTAACGTCGGGCCCTACCCCCTTTTTTTTTTTTTTGGGTTGTTTGACAGGCAAGCCTGTGCTCACGTTGGGGCTGGAAAGTTTCATAATTTTTTTCCTTTAGGGGCTCAACGCCCATCTTTTTTGCCCCTTTTCCACCCTGGTTTTGCCTCCAACCCATTTCCCCCGTTTTCCCTCCCCTCGGGGGGCCGTCGGGGTTTGAAGGCCCTTTCTTTGTTTCTCTTTCCCTGCACGCGCCTTGGAGCGTGGGTTTTTACCCTGTTTTTTTTTTCTTACCAGTATTAATCCCAAGAGTATCCCGGCGGACCCATGGCTAGGGCTGCATATCGCGACCATGAGTTTTTTTGCTCCTGGAGACCGGTGACCATTTTGCTTTTCCCCCACCATTTTTGTGGTTCTTGTCCGCCTTCGGTCGTAAACCCTGTAAGTTCGGGGCGAACATGATGGTCCCGTCAGTTTTTCACTTTTCTTTTTTTCCCGAGTTTGCTCGGGGTCCGTGCTCTTCCCCAGTGCAGAGGGAGTTCTTGCTGATAGTGTGTAACTTTCCTTTATCCGTGTTTTGTTTTTGCCTACCAACCTGAGTCCAGACGCTTGGAACCTTGTGTCCGAGCGTTGGAGAAAGAACCTCTTAAGTTGTTCTGGTTTTTTCCCCCCCTTTACCACTTCGCCCCCCTTTTCCGGAAATCCAAGGTGTAAAGTCTGTGATTAAAATTTCACTGTTTTATTAGTTTTTAGTTTTCCTCAGCCCTTTCCCCCCACCTTTGACTGGATGAGGTTTTTGGTTGGATTTTGCCCTTTTCATCTTTTCTGGGGGACTGTTTGGAATTGTTGTTTTGCTGTTACCCTTTTTTTTTTTTTCTTTTGGTAATTTGCCAAGGCCCGGTCCTCCGGAGCCTTCCCTTCCCGGCTCTGGCGTTTGCATCAGGGGGGGCCCTTTTATTTTTTGAAATCGTTCACCTATTTCAACAGGGGAGGCTTTCGGTTTTTTTTTTGTTCATATGAGACCGGCGTAAGCCCAAGTAGATGTTGTTGGGACCCTTTGTGTTTCCCTCGTTGGGGAGGGGGATGTGCATCCAACGGCCCTGGGGACCTTGCCAAATGGTTGTTTTTCCCCCTTTTCTTTCAAGCCTTCGGTTCCCCCCCAAGTTCCGGCTGGAGGCCCCTGTATCGTCGAACAAAGGGCTAACCGCCCCCCTTTAAAGCTTTGGGTTTGGTCCTGTTTGACGTGAGAGTTTCGCGGTCAAACCGTGATTGACCGTGGTCCGGCCCCCCATCTACCTTTTTTGATACCCTCGATCCCACCCCCCCGAAGGGAACGGATCAGGGGACCTCCTGTCCCGGGTTTGCTCGGCCTTCTTCTTACAGACGGGTGCGCTCCACCCTTTCCGGTCGAGCTATCTTGCGTTTTGGTATTTGTCGATGATTGATCCGATTGGTGTCACCTTGCTCCTTTTTTGCTGTAACCACCCCTTCCGTGTGTCTTTTGGAGAATCTGTGCCTTTTTCTGCACGGCCTTTTTCTTTGCTCCCCCCTGGTGGTTCGGGGCCGCGACCTTCGAGGTGAGGTAGTCTGCCGTGGGAAGGACGTCACAGAGGAACTGGCCCGGGCTCCCGTTCCCCTTTTGCTGATTTCTCTCGGTTCTCTTCTTCTCTGGGCTCGGCTACGCGTTTTTCGTACCCTGGGAGGGTTTGATTTCCCGGCCATCGATGCCGACGGGCTTCCCTTCACAAGGCGCCATCTTTCCCACCCAACCCTTCACGACCATTTCTCTTGGCGTATCAACCGTTTCAAGATACCCCAAGAAGGTTCCATCTGTTTTTGTTCTTCCCCCCCTCTTATACCCGCCGATTGTGTTTTCTTTCGGCTGGATTGATTTGCCTCCAGTTGCTGGGACGGCCCGTCGCGGATTTTTGGGGTGGTTAATGGGTCAGATTTTCCCACTTCTGCTCTGTCTGACAGTTAGCTTCCCTTTTCTTGTGGACGCGGTTCCCCTTCTTTTTTTTTCCTTTTTTTCCGTGTGAAGGAGGATGGCTTTTTACCAATCCGAATTGTCCCGTTTTTACCTCCTAATGCCCAGCCCAGGTCCTCTTTCTTACAGGCCGGACCTCTCCTCTGGCTTTTATCTGTTTGTTACCTGAGGACGACCTGGGCTTTGTTTATCAGGTCTCGCGGGCCTGGTACTTTTTTGTTCCCGGTCTCGGTCCCCCTGCCCTCGTTGCATAAGGGTTTCATTTTATGATGCCTTACCGAACTTGGCGGAGGGTGCGGGGCTTGGTTTTTTGACTTTTCGCCGAGGGATATTGGTCGTTCCCCTTTGCTTTGGCCGGAGATGGATGGAACGTGGTCCGTTCCGGACCAGGGGGAAGTCCTAGGGACCTTCTCGACCTCCCCCCGTTCTTTTTTTTGGACCCCCAATTTCGGGCCTCGATTGTCTTGACGCGTACGCCCCGGGGAGCATTCTTTACCATCGGCATGTGCTTCCCTGGTCGTTTTGGAGATGCCCCAACCTCCACGTGATGGTCAAGTTTTGCACGGTTCGTAGGTTGGGCTGGTCGGGAGGGACTGTTCTTGTCTTTCTTGGCGACGTCCCCTTCTCGCCATCGGGTTTTCGTGGTGCCCCTTTTCTTTCCTCCATCCGTTGTTTGGAGAGGCCGGAGTTTACCACGGTTAGTCCTTCGTTCTCTTCCCGGTCGTTTCGCCCCCCTTTGCGATTCACCTCATTTTTTTTTTCCCAACCCGTTCTATTCAAATTGACCATTCGAGATTGGTGGTTGGGTTCATACCCCGTGCCCCCCTTGCCTTTCCCATCCAGTGGTATTGACTCCATTTCCCGTTTTCGTTCTTCCTCTTCTGCGCTGGGTTCGGCCCCATGTCCCCCCCAACAAGGCAAGCCCCCGCGGTCCCGGGAAGGAACGTGTCCCTTGGTCCCTTTTGTCGTCCCCCCCGTCCGTCATAAAGTGGCTCGCCGGCCAGCACCCTAGGTTCGAGCTCTTCCCCCCCCTGCAGAAACAGGACGGCGTAAAACGCTTTGCTGTCCCCTTGTTAGGCATCCCCCCCGATTTTTTCCCTTGGTGGCTGTACGGCGTCCTTTATTGTTTTCCCACGTTTCGAAACGGGACCTGTTGCGATCTTTCTGATACTTTCCCCCTCCGTCGGCGGCGTGGCCGTTTCAATGATTCCTCCCCGCAGTAACCGACTTGATTCTGGTTTTTTTTTCCGTCCCTTGGGGCGGCCCCCCAGTGATTCAAGGAAAACCTAAGAGCGGTGTGTAGTTTTTATCGTTCACAGCTTTTGCTTCCCCGGTTTCCAAGCCCCCCCAGTTACATTTCCTTCCCTTGTCTTTGAACGGTTTCTGTTGAGCCTGTTCCCGCCCTTACCTGCCCCCCTCGTTCGTCGGGTCCCCCCCCCCTGCTGACCAACCGAATAAGCTCCACTTTGGCCAGCGCCTTTTTTGTTCATTTCTTTCCTGGGGGTCCTCCGTGAAGCCTGACGCTTGTGCCCCCCATAGTTTTAGGTGATCGTAGGTAACAAGTGTCGCGAAGGCGCATGTCCGGTTTCTTTCTTTCCCACGCATCTTTTTTCCGGTCCCCCCCCCTTTCCCCCCTGGTCCTTCCCCGGGGAGAAGAGTTCCCCAAGGCTTTTTCTCAGTTCCTTGACTAGCCCGTCTGGAACGGCCGCTATTCGGTCCCGTTCCCCCTGCCTTTCCCTCCCCCCCTTCCCTGACCTAGGTGCCCCCGGGGAGGGGGGGACACCCGGTATTTTTTGTAGTTGTCGGTTTGCACATTTCTTCCCCTGATTCAGTCCCGTATTCCTTTTGCTAACCCTCACTCGTGAAGGTTCAGCTATCCTGCTTTATCAGACACGATCAGATTCTGCCCAATTAGAAGCCCCCTGTTCTCGACCGAGGCTTTTGCTTTTTCCTTTTTCGCGGCATGCAGGTGGTTTGTGTTCCCGGTACCGTCTCTGTTAAGTCGTGTTCTTTGCCATCCTGTGATCCTTTTGTTGAAGGCGACATGTGCCATTCATGAGGTAGTACCCATTGTGCGACCCCAACCATCTTTCTTTTTTTGGCGCCTCCTGTCCAGTTCCCCCTCGGTCTTCATGACTTTGCCCGACATCTGTGACGAAAGGTTGTTTTGCCTTTTTGCCAGTCTCTTTCCTTCGGTTTGATCCCCCTCCGCTGAAACCCCGCCCGGGTTGCACTTTTTGCAGCGGGTTATGGAGTTTCCCTGCGGTATCGTCTGGCAACCTTGTCTCCCCTCCCGGGGTTGAACGTTTTGAACCCCCGGAGTAGTTGTTCCACAAGGCTCCTCCAGAGGTCGCCCTTTCCGCTCCGTGTTCCCTGGAACGTCCCGCGCCAAAGTTCACCCCCGGGTCTGAACCTAGAGACCCCGGGTTCCCCTTCCTTTTTCCCCTGGTTTCTGAAATCCTGTTTTGTCCTACGGCCCCGTGTTATACGCTGCATAGTTCGGGGGAGTCCCCAGTTCAGGGCCACTCTTTCCTTCAGTCCTGAGTGTAACTCTTCCCGTTCGGTTCCCCGTTCTTTCAGTCAGCTTCGTTACCACAAAAACTCCTAGCGGAGGTACGGCAGTTGGCGAACGTCCCCTTCCCTGATAACCGCTTGCAAGATCGCCTTCAGTGGCCCTTGCTGACTCTTTTCCCTTTTTCTGTTCGTTTCGCCTCTTTGGGCAAACCGGTGTGGTTCCGGAAACCCCTTTTTTGCGCCGCGTTTTCTTTGTTTTATCTGCGAATTAACCCCAAAATCTGGTTTGTGGTCAAGATTGAAACACGGTCACCTGTTGCCCACGGCCTCTCCTCTGCCCCCTATGCTCTTCCGTTTTGTTCCCTGATCGTGTGTCTTTCAATGATTTACGCTAACAACTTTCTCCCGTGGGCATAATTGGTAGGCCTCCTACCCCTTCCCCGCTCCTTCCCCTGCCGATAGAGGTACGTTTCTTTTGGAGGGCCGCCAAAGACTACCTGGCTGGGTAGGGCTTTGGCCGCTACGTTCTGTCGGCAGTGCTGGCCCACTTCTCTTCTTCCCCTGGGGGAATGTCACCACTGCTTGGCCCGCTTACGTAGCCGTGTTCGGTTCAAGGGTTCCTGCCCCTTTTCTACCCACGACATTGGTGAGCCCAGTATTTTAGAGACGGTTCCCTCTACCGTGGACGTTGCCGCCTTTCGGGCGTCGGGCGTTCCCTTTTCTCGGGTTGCCCGATGGTCGCCATTCCGGATCGGCAACGGGAAAAAGGTATTTTCTGGAGGCCCGGTTGTTGGCTTTTCTCTTTGGCCGCCCTGGCCCCGGGGGTTGCCCAGGCTCCCTGATTTGCGCAGCAGCACTGTAAGTAGCGCGTTTTCAATTAACTTTGCAAAGGTGCGGGCTACGTGCCCGGGTTTTGGAAACCTTGCTTTTTGTTCCCCCCCCCTGCAGATGATTCAGGCCCTCCGAAGGTCGCCGGTTCTTCCCCTTCGATTCTCTTGGGTCCCGAGTGTCCCACTGGTGACAGTTTTGCTACTCCAATTAAGGGCGCCTTGAGATGACAATTGGCCCGCGGTCTGTACCAGACTGCCTATTTTCCTACTTATTGACATGTGCTGATCCTTTTTTTCCCCAAGGAAGGGTGTTTAAATATCTATTTCTCTGTGGTTGTTGTGTAGTCGCTTTTGAAACATTCAAATATTTCCGTCCTTTGGTTTTTCCAACCTATGATTGGTGGGTTCCCCCGCGGTCCCTTAGTGTTGATCTTGAGTAGTCATAGACCTTCACCCGACTTTAATCGCCCGTCCCCCTTTCAGGGCCTTGTTGAATGTTCGGCTTTTTTCTTTTGGAAGTCTCGTTTTATCTGGCCCCTCGATGGCTTGTGACCACCACGCCGAGAGTTCACCTTTTAACCCAAGTTAGACTGACTTGCCCATTTCCTTCCTTTCGTAAATCAGTCTGAAAGAACCCTTCCACTCTTCTTTCTACTTGCCCAAAACCCTGTTAGTTGTCCCTTCAATCCTCTTCATTTCCAACCCTCGTACACTCCCAAGGGTTTCGTTAAGGGAGAAGATTACTTCGTTTTCTGACCTTAGTGATCCTCACCACTTAAGTCAATCTTCCCTCCTCGCTTCCAACCAAACCTTAAGGTTTGAGATTGTGGCGGTAGAGAATCTCTAATACTCCTTCCTCTTATCTTTTTGTGTGTCTGTCCCAAAAACCCTAAATTGGAGAAGAACAGTCTATCTTTTTCACTCCCCTCCCCCGCTTGGTGTGCTCCGTTTGTCCAACCCCTTCGAGATCGTCTTCATGTAACTCAAGAACTCTTTCGGTGTTCCCTTTTGTGATTCAACTCGTCCCTCCTTCTTTCTTCCCCCCTGTCGCTCCCGGTGAAGCTTTTCTTGGGTCTACGGGGAAATTCATCCCTATCCTGTGTTCAGAGAGTTGATAAAAAGCTCGCTGCCCAATTTTCTGCTATGGCTCTTTATACGCCTAGGATTTGGTTTAAAGTCATCACCGTTTTGGGCCCCATTTTGTTTCTCCCGACACCAACATTTTGGGTCTCGCCGAAATGTCTAGAAATGTCCGGGCGTCTCCATCTACTCTGCCCGGTTTCCTCCCCCATTTACCTGTCCTAGTCTCCCCGACTTTCTGGCTTTCGTCCTGATCGTTGCTAGGTCTATGTTGAAGAAACCAGTTCAATTCGGTGAAAGTGTAGACCGAACTTTCTTACCCTACATTTTCTGTGCTTTGCAGTTGTTTCCTGAGCTTCTCCACGAGAAAGACCGTTTTGATGAAACTAACAAGGGTCCCACTCCCAAGAAATTCCCCCCGGGGAATTCCCCTTTCCATGGGATCTCTCCTCCTCTCTACAAGATGGAAGGATTTGGCCCAACAGTCTTTCAAAGTGCAAATGACCTTTCGGGTGGCGTAGTTGACGGTGGTATTCATGGGCCCGTCAACAGTGGGTTGCAGTTTCCCGGTTAAAAAACTCCCTTGGAAGAACTCTCTTGGTTAAAGAATTTGGAATGTCGAGCCCTCTTCCTTTCCAACTTGGTGGAACCCCCTTTTCTTGAGTCCCCACAAGTGTTACTCTCTACCCCCTCTCCCCCCCCCTTGAAGCTTTAGTATTGAATTCCTTTCGTGTAACTATTGCAGGCCGCCTTTTTCCCCCCTCATTGAAACTTCACTTTAGCCCCCCTTCTCCTCACATATTCTCCTAGTAACCCCCCATACCACTTTTGAGTGGACACCTTGGGTAAGCTTGGCTCTAACCTTTCCTTCCCCCTCAAATTTCTTCCCTTTACCTCTTTTAGGGAAATTCATTTGTAGTTCTTTCTTCTGTCCTATTGTATCCAAACGTTCTTTCACTTTCAGTCAAAAGATATACCAAGTGTTTATATAACAAACCTTTTCATTCTACTACCGTCCATTGCATGACTCCCATCTTCTCGGCTTAGGAGACGAAAAGTCTCGTTTTTTCTTCTTCTTAGATGATACGTGGTAAAAGCTAATCTTTAAAACTCTCTTTCTGTCTTCAAAGTCCGGGGTTTTTTTTTACCTTGGAGGTGACGGACTATTTTTTGAAGACCTTGTCCTCAAAGGCAGTTCCTTTAGTTTCCTCTTACCGGTATCTTTTTCTTCCTGCTGAAGGAAGGAGAACCTCCCCCTGATTGCCGAGGCATGATTTGCTGAGGTGAAGAACCTGATTTCTCCTTAAGACAGGATCTAAAAGGATGGTCAACCCTTCGAATCTCTTGCCTTACTTGATGGGCTGTCACACAGTTTAAATGCCTAACCTAGTGGTTTTTTTTTGGAAGGACGGTGTACCTTTTTTTCCTCTCACCTTTCCCTTCTCAGTGTACACTTTCCATTTTCGAGTTCGTTCTCTTTTTTCCAATTCAGAGGCTCATTCTTATTCCGGATGCTTCTTAGTGTACCTAGTTCATCTTTTTTTTCCCGGACCCTTACTACCTTTGCGTGTTCACGTTTGCTACCCGTACCCTTTCCCAAACACTCACCCTTGACGTTCGCTGGCTTTTTGTTCTTGAGAGTTATTTTCCCTTCTACCTATCCCGCGCCTTTTTCGTTTTTTCCCTCCCTTCCCTCCCCCCCCCTTCCCCTGTCCTCTCCTCCCCCCCCCCTCTTCTTTCCCTTTTCGGGTCTACTTTCTTTACCTATTCCCACTTGTCTTTTTCCCTTTTTTTTTTTTTTCTTCATTGGCAGCTTGGCGGTTTGCCGGTTCCTTTTCCCCCCTCAACCCCGGCCCTCCTTTTTCCCCCTAACGCGCAGGCCCCCTCTTCGATGACCTACTGCCTTTCCCCCCTTGTCCTTCTCGTGTTTGCGGGACACACAACACAGCACACAGTCCCCGATAGCTTGTATGCGTCCTTCCTATTGAGTATCACTTTTTTCTGCCTCTTTAATGAACCTGCCAACTTTCGTACTTTCCCTTCCTTTCCCCCTCCCTTTTCTTTCGTGGTGGGGTCCCAACCTTTTCGCACCCGGGCGCTACCATCGCGAGACTCCTTTCATATTTCCCCTTCCTCCTTGCCCGGTCCTCTTTTTCCCCTTATCTTGCCAAAGGCCCTCAATCAGTTTTCATGAATATGCCAGGTGTTATGCTTCTACGTCTTTTTTCTTCGTGATGTTTTCCCCTCCCCTCCTAACCTCCTTCCTTAGACGATAAGTGTTTTCTCACTTATATATATTTTTCCATCCTTTATTTTTTTTTTTTTTTCTTGATCTCCTCCCCCCCCTTCTTTAGGAGAAAAGAAAAGACTCTTTATGGTCCCTCTTATCTGTCCCCCTTGAGATAATCCCAGAAAAAGGACAGCATGTCCGGGACCCCGACATTTTCTCTGTCTTTGCCTTATCAAACCCCTCCTTCAGTTGTCCCATTTTCAGAGGGAGAACTATTCTCCCTTTACAGGTCTTCACTCTGACTCTAACAAAGTTTCCCCCCCACAGCACGGCCTTCTCGTGACTTTTTTTTTCCCCACGTCGTTCCCCCTTTTCTTTCCGGATGTTTTCTTTACAGAGGAAAACTTTTGCTCGTTCCCATCTCACCCTTCATATTGTAGGCTATCTCGTTTTTCCCCTCCCGGGCAAGCACCCTCTTCCCCACTTTAGAGTTTTTTCCCCTTCTCCTCTTTTTTCTTGGAGGTTTGTCAGAAGGTTACTGTACCAACAATTTGAGGCAGTTGTCCCTCGAATGCCGGTCCCCTTTTCCATTCGGGATTTTTCTTTTTTTTTTCTCGCTTTCCCTCTCTACTCAATGCTCCTTCCTTGTGACTTCCGGGTCCATTACTCCACTTTCAAAAACTCCCAGAGTTCTTTATTCGAAGGATCCTCACCTGGCATAACTAAGTTGGTTTCCTCCTAACTTCCCTTTCCCTTTTCTGGTGGAACTTCCGCCTTCTATAGACCTACTGGTAGTAGGGAAAAATGATGACACCTATTCAGCGAGACTCCTTTCCTGCTACCCTTTTCTTCCCCTTTAGTTCCTTTTTTAAAATCAAAAAGGAAGATTTTTACATCCAAATGAGCGGTATTTAGTAAGTTAAACAGGGGCCCCTTTCCTAACTTTTTTAGAAATGTTTCATCCCTTTTAGACTTTCTTTCCAAAAACTTTTCGCCGTCTCCTAGAAGCGACACCGGGTTCCGTTCTCCGCATAACCTCTCAGTTCTCATGGACAATGGGCTTCAATCCCATCCCTTATCCCCTCCCCCTTTTTCTGACAAAGGTGGTTTTCTGGTCTTTGCTTCAGAGTGTGGTTCAAATTTTTTCTTTGGGTCTCTCCCGGGAGGCAATTAGAACCCTCACTATCTTTTTCCAATCAACCCCAATACGGGGAAACTATTCAATTTTTAACGCACGGGAGGTCTCTCTATCCTGAGACCCTTTCCATTATCTCCTCCCCTCGTGAGCAATCTATCCTGAACGTCCCTGTACTCCGGCGTGTCCGTTTTTAACCTCTTTCTCTGTATGGTAGATTCTTTTTCTGACTGGAAGGAAATGTGCCCTGCTTACTCTCCCACAGTTTTCCTTTCCTCCCAGATTCTTTACCCCCATTTGAGGTCCCATGTTCCCGCTTCCAACATTCACCAGAGTGATTTCCTTCACCCTTTTTTTTTTAAATTTTTTACTCCATTTAGCGTGTAAGTGAGTGTTTTATCCACGGCCTATTAGCCCCCTCCCTTTACCAAGGCAATGAAGTCTGTAGGTAGAGGCTCTCCCTCGTGGTCCCTTCTGTGGTGACATTCTTTCCTCTCCCCTCTAAAAGTTTCACCGTCCATGATGCCTTCCTTTCGTTCATTCTTTCAGGCTTAAAACGAAGCAGCCTTTTCATAGTCTCCCTTCCAGTTCTTTCTTCCCCCAGGTTCTCCTCTATGCCCCTTTTCCGAAGATGTGGGAATCACGTGGAAATTTATTAAGTTTACCTCCGTTCCTAAGTTTTTCCTTTATGTCCCCAGGCCTTGAAAAGTGGCAGTAGTTGGCTGCCTTCCCAACTTTCCTCCCCTTATGGCGTATCCTCTTCTTACCACCCTTTTCCTTCTCTGAACTGTGTAGAATCGTCTAACCCCCCCTTTTATGGTCACCTGTAACGGTCGAAAAGATTTGCGAAGATAAGCTTTCTTTCCATAAGTTTCTCTCTCCTCTGTCCCCGTTCCAGGGTCTGAACTCCTCGGGTTTGCCCCCTGACAAGTGAAGCCTAATGTCGTCAGAACATTTTTCTTTTCTTATCATATGCCCCCCTTTTCTTTCTTGAGAACATCCTTTTTCCCCGATAAGCTTGGGCGAAGCTGAGCTTTTTCGGACTCTTTCCTTGATGTTTTTATAACTTGAGGCTTTCCACAACCTCTTCTTTTGGATGTGTTTCCAATGTTCCCCTCTCGCCATCTCTGTTTGAGGAGGGTATGTTGTAGCCCACCAACTCATGCACAGTTTTGGATGCTGACTACGTCCGGCGGTTGCAGTGCTGTTCCCCACGTTAGACTTGATGACCACCCCTTTCGGCAGCGGTCTTTTTCTTTTGCACGTTCCCTGATCCCCCTCCCGCAGGAAACGTGAAGAAGTCCTTAGAGAATGTACTAGCTCCACTTCTAAATCCTCTTTACGCTCTTTTCGCTTCTTCCTGGGGAGCCCCTAGTTGGCTCACCCCATCGTTCTTTCGGGCCCCCTGGGCTTTCTGTTGGCCTACTTTGGGCCCGCATCTTCTTTCCTCCCGCCTTTTTCCCTCCCGTGTGAAAGATGTTCGTCCAGATATACCCTAGGGGAATAAGGCGAACCGGGCCCAGGCTTTGGTCCTGATATTGTCTTCAACCTGCTTCAGGAGACCCCCCCTCTTTTAATTCGCTTATTTCCCCTCCTCGAAGGCCAGCTCCCTTTTCCCTTTTGGCGGTTCGAGGTGGTCGAGAACTATGGTGCAAATTTGATAATCGATCCTTTTATGCCCTTTCCGTAAGTTGTTTCGAGGGACATCTAAGTGTTGTAGTTTTGCGGCCTAAAGTTGTGTGACCCTATATATTATCTCCCCCGTTTTCGTTTTTTTATGAGTACTGTTCCAAAAAATTTATGGCCCTTGCTTCAGCCCACTGTGTTCCTTAGAGGGAAGGTCTCGTTCCCCCGGCCCATCATTCGGTTGCGTACTTCTTTTCTCCCCTTGTGAACCCAAAGGAGTTCCCTCCGCGCGATTCGGGCAGTGGGCAGGAACTGGGTTTGGGGGGGGGGGGGTCCGCTTTGATGCTTTTTAGCGTTTGCCCCCCAGAGGTTTAAGCCTTAGGTCTCAGGTTCTTTCTCACTTAAGGCGTCGACGTTGGCACCCGTCTCTCGTAATAAATAGTAGAATATGTTTTTCCCTTTTGCTGCGAAAAGAGTTTTCCCCAGTGAGAGCATCTCCCCTTGGTCGGAAAAGACGAGGTTCGTCCCCCCCTCGTCGAGCTCCCGTAGGTTCCCACAAACCCCTTTCCTGATGAGGGCTTTCCCTTCTACTTATTGATAGCGCCCAGGAAGCCTTCACCCTGAGGAAAGTCTTCCCGCACCCACCGATGATGGTTTCCTCTTCCCCCCATCCGCGAAATACTTCTTCGAATTCTCTTGAGTGATATTGAGAAACCCGCTTCGGAAAGATTCCTCCCGGTTTTTTCCTTTGTGCAAAGAGGTGTATCCCTTGTGCTGGCGAACCCCCAGTACTAGGACCTTTGATAAGAACCTCCACAGCCCAGGAGTAGTTGTTTGGTTCCCTGTCGTCCCCCCCCACCCTGTGCCTCCTTTCTCCTGAATTTCTGTAGGACGGATCGGCGTAAGGCCCCTGCCCCTCGAGTTCCTTTTTGGGGAACGCGTTAAAGGCTTCCAGATACTTGAGGGAACACAACCTCGTCGCTGTTCCTTCTCCAAAGTGTGCGGTTCCCAGGAAGACCTTGTCCCCAAATTTTTGTATACCATAACCCACACATGTTACTAACAGTGTGCCCCCGTCCTGGCGGTCTCCCCCCCCCCTTTTGGTCCCCCTTGTCCATCAACCTTAACCCCTTTTTCACCAGATTTCTCTGCCCGTGCTCCAGTCCAATTTCCGAGTCCCCCCTTGCTATTGTTTGAAGACCGGTCCTTCGATTTGAGCAATTATTTCTCCTGCGTACGGCCCTCCTTTCCTTCATGGTGTTGAACGTTGGTCAACGAGAACCCGGATAGGCGCCCTGGGATTGAAAGTTAAACCCCCTCCAGCCCCGAACTGTCCTTCCCCCCGGGAAGTCCAAGGGCTCCTGGATTTGCTCCTTTTTTTCACGTTTTCCCGGGGAAGGGAGCCCACAAGGGGACTTTGGGCCCGACGACCCTTTCTCGGGGTTTCTTACCTCGGCGGGTGAAAATTTCGGGACCCATCAATGCCCCGGTCCAACCCCTCCCCCAAGCCGTTTCCCTCAGAGGCTCTTTATATTCTTTTGCCATATTTGAGCGCCCCTCCCGTAAAATGGGCACCCCCCGGAGGTGTTTGTCACGGAGGAGTTTGCACGCCCCCGGCACTTTCGATGGACGTTTTTTCCTTTTCCGAGTCATGGGGATTCAAACGGCATTGACCCTTCATTGCTGGTGTAAACCCCCCCGTCCCCCAGCATTTGCGAAGTAATTCCCCCAATGTTTTTGGAGTTCCCCCCACGTGGGATCCCCCCGTAACTTTTTTTTTGCCCCCAAACTGTGTGTCGAGCTTTTTAGTGTGGCCATTGCCCGTTTCTCTTTAAGTGATCGTATCAACTTGTTTTGCTGAATGGCCCCGGCACAAGTCTTAAGTGACTCTCACGGCCTTGGCCGCGGTGACCCTGCTTAATTTTGCTTTCATTTTTTTTGATGGACAGTTTGAAAATGGGGGGGTCTCCTACCCGTAGGGTTTCTGGCTTTTTGGTATCCTCGGTGCTTGATTTTCGTTTTGATTCGTACCCTTGCGATGCCCTTCGATGTAGGCTGTCATGCTCGTTTTCTGCCTAACGGCGGTTCCTGTTCTACGTCCGTTGCCCTTCCCAGTTACTTTTTTCCCCGTCGCATTTTCCGTACCCTCGGTGCCGGGTGCCGCGCCCCGCTTTCTTTTCTAGGTTGTCTTGATAGGGGTTCTGCTCCATTCTTATTTTGACATGTGGATGTTCCCATTTCTTTTTGTGTCCTTTCCTCCCTTTTGAGCTCGGTTTTTTGCTACCGGTTGGAAGTTCACCGCGGTGTGCCATCGAGGCCGGGTTTCTTTTCCTTGCCACACCCTTGACCATCGTTCTTGATTGCCTTTGTTTTCCCTGACCGTTCCTCACCCTTTCCGGTCCTTCTTTGAAAATGTACATCTTCCGGTTTTTTTTTTTCAACAACGGTTACCCTTTTACGGTGAGAAGTTTTGCGCTGCCCTTTTTTTTTACCCCTTCACCGTCGTTTGGTCCCGTTGGTCCAGGGTTGTCCCGGATTACATGTCTCGTTGATATTCCCTTCAAGGTTGTAAGTTGCCCCGACCACGCCATTTCCCGCGGCTGGCCTTCTTGTTTTTTTCTTTTGGGTTGTTTGCCGCGGGATGCTGTTTAACTTCCCCCGATTTCCGCGACTTTTCCTTGTTCCTTCAACCCGCCCCGGCTTTCACTCCGCTTCCCCACGTTTTTTCGTTTTTACCCTGCTTTTTTTCTTTTTGAATCACCTGCACTGCCGCCGGCTTTTGTGGGGTGCAGGTTCTCTATCCCGTTCTGCCGCGGGCGTCGTCAGTGGTTGATTTTTTACCCCTTCCCGCGGTAGGTCCCGCCACAACCGCGCAGACCGGTTTTATTTTTTTTTTCCCTTACGCCCTGGGACGTTTTTTTGCGGCATCCCTTGTGGATTGGGTTGATGGTGTGTGTCCCCCCCACTAGGAGATTCCATTCGTTTTTTGTTGAATTTCTTTGAAGCCTTTGACGGGAGTGTTTTCTCCTGTTTTGGGGCGTGTTCCACCATCTTTTCCCCCCCACGGTGTTGCGTTTTTGTGAACACTTCCCGACGCCAGTTCGAATTTGCGTTTTTTGGCTTTTCCCATTTTTTTTACTTCTTTTGTGACCGCTCGGTGTATCCAGGGCTATTTGACACTCTTTCATTTGTGCCCCTGGGGTTCTTTTTTTTTTTTTGATTGATGCCCCCCCAGCGGCGTATTTTGTCCCTTTTTGTTACCCATAGAGTTTTTTTTTCTTTGTCGCTATTGCCTTGGTTGTCTCGGAATGTTCTCTGTGGACTCCGTGATGTTCTCTTTCTTTCCGTTGTGCGGATACTCTCTTTTTCTACTTCCTTTGTTAGATAGATATTCAGCACCGTGGTTTTTTGCAGTTCAAATGTCGTCGGATGCCACGATCAGGTGCACACCAGTAGAATTCAGTTGCCCACCCTATGTTTCCGGCCCTTTGACCATGTCCGTCTTTTCTTTTTAACCCCGCAAAGAGGACGCCCCTTTTTTTTTTTTTTTTTTTACCATCTCCCCCCGCCTAGCGTTCCGTTGCGGTCCCGTCTGCGGCCCACCGTGGTACACCACAGCACCCTGTTTTCCTTTTTTTTATCAATTTTTTTCCCCCGTCTCGGCCCGGGGCGCTCGACTGTGCCCCGTTTTTAGAAGTTTTTCCTCGCCCCCCCGGCCAGTCGTCCTGTGGCTATTTGCTTTGAGTTCCCGCTTCGCGCACCATTTCCTCTTCCAGGGTTAGAATCCCTCCGAGTAGGTGTTGGTGTTTCTTTGTTTCCAAAGTTTTGTCCCGGTTGGTGACCGGTAGCTCTTATAGATTAACTCCTCGTTTGCTTCTCGGTTCAAAGACCCGAGTACTCTGATTTTGAGTTTTCCGTGGTGGGCTGGGTTTTTTTTTCAGTTATCAGGTTTTTTTCCAAACCCCTCCCATTTCCGGCGGGATTTATGGTGTCCGGCCCGCCCCCGGAGTCCTCCCCGGCACCTTTTATTCGTTTTCTCCCCCTTTGCTTTGTGTGGCACACTTGTCTTTTGGCCACTGCCCCTCTTTTGAGACCTCGAGCTTCCTTCTCTTTAACGATGCACCTGACCCTCGCGCCGCCGTCCCCTTTTCCCCCGTTTGGGCCTGACCCCCCCCCCGTCCCTTGGTTAAGATGCGCAGATGTACATGTCTTGAGCCGGTCGGTTTCTCGCAGGTACTCCCGGCGTCAGACTGGTGATTTTCAGATTTTTTCTCCTTTTCCCCTTTTCTTTCCCGATGGCTTTGGAAACTTTTTTTTTTCCCTCATGCGTAGCGAGCATCAGTTTAGCAAACCTAGTCGGGTCGCCAGTTTTTTTTCTTCCGTCTTTTGGTTCGTCCCTTTTCCGGTCCGCTTTCTTACGTCAAGTCATTTGTCGGCGGAACAATGCCCGCGGTTTGTCCGCCCCCCATTGTCTTGCTGGTTCGTACCTTTTGGCCCCCCCCTTTTTCCTCCCCCCCCTACGCCTCCCTGTTTTTTACTTTTATGGCTGTTTTCACCAAACCGAAATCGACCCCCAGGTAGGTGGACCCGTGCCGGCCGCCTACCTCGCTTTTCGACCCGACCGGCACCTTGTCTTTTTCCCCTTTGTTACGGCTAGCGCATTTTTTCGGTTTTCGGCTGGCTTTTGCCCGGTTGGCGGTTGCCTCTTTTTCCGTTATGGTCATTTAGTTTGGCGGGCCCGGGCCCCACTTACAGGTCCCTCCAGATTCCCTTGTTGACGAGAATTGTTCTCCCCCGAGGTCCCAGTTTGCGGAAAGTTTCCCTACTTCCCCGCTGTGACCCAGGTTCACGACAAGGTTCATTCTGTCTTTTTTCCCATGAATCCGGGGTGCATCCCCGGGTTTTGCCCATGGCCTCTGTCCGTCGGAACTGGAGTTTGCCCTCCGTAACCTCGTTGGTCCCCACCGGATTTTTCCCCATGTCTACCCACTTTTTGATCTACCCGTTTGGTGCGAGTGGTTCCCCAGATGACGCTCCCTTACCCATTTGAGTGCACCCCCTTGCCCACTGCGTCCTTATATAGGAAGTTGTCTTTTTGGAAAATCAGCCGCCCCACGTTTTCCCCGATTGTATTTAAAAGGCCGTTTATTTGACCCCACGTTTTGCATGCCCTCTCCCTTTCTAGTGGCCTTGGAATAACGGCATGTACGTCCCTTGACTTTACGCCCCCGCCCTTTGGACCTTTTTCGCACCTTTGGGCCCTTTATTGTCAGTTCGGTCGTGTTTTCTGTTGTCCCCTCCTTCTCCGGTTGTGCGCCCTCTACCTCCCCAAAAATGCATTCCGTGGAGAGTGTAACGCCCCGTTTTTTCACCCCGTCGGCAGTAGGAAACCTTCTCAACGATCATCCCGGGTGAAGGAGTCCGCTGGTTTCCTTGCCCTCCACTTTCACGAGAGATTAGGGTCCTTTGACCTGTTCCGACACACATATTGCCTGGTTTCGTTGCATGCGATGACCCTGGGGACCAGAGTCTTCATGGTTTTGTCGGACGTCCCCATTGGAACACCCCTTTTCCTTGACACGGAATAGCCGTCCTCGCGTCTTTTTGTTTTTTACGAGTGAATTTACTGGCTGGTGATAAACGAGTTGCCCCCGGCTCGGGCTGATTCTTTCCTCTAGAACTTCTGGCCCTTCTCCTGCTGCTTTCGACCAGGTGGATCTGGTGCTCTTCCAACCCCTTTTGTTTCCCCCCCCTTCCCAAGAGAAAGGCTTGGTAGGTTCTTTCTTGGGGAGTTCAGTTTGATTGACACCCCCTTCGTTGATTTTTTTTACGGGGTGACCCTTACCCACTCGGGCCCTTTCGTTTTTAAGTTCTGCCTTGAGGAAGGTGTTTGGCTAAAGACAGTCCCTTAGCAACTTATCCGTATTCTCTTGCTCTGGCCTCCAATAAACAGTTTTTTTTATCCCCTGACTTGGGTCTTGGTGAAGTGGTTTCCCTTGAGACCTGGATCACGAGCCTTTCCCTACTATGTACTTTTAAACCCTGACTCTTGTCTTTCCCTGATGCCCTTGAGTGCCTCCGAGTCAATGTTTTCCTCTGCTCCCCTTCTCCCCATGCAGATTCCTTCTCTTCAAGAGTCCCTCTTCAAATTGTTGTACCCTTCAGGTTTTCTAACCTGGTTTTTCCCTTTCTGCTTTCATATTCGCTTTTCTTTAGGGCAAGCCGCAATCCCATTTTCCACCTAATTTTCTCTTCTTCAGATACACTTTTTGAAGGGCACTCCATATCGTTCGCCCCTGTCTTACCTTTACCGTTCGACTCCCTCCTATCTTTTTCGTACGGTGTCCCCATTTGATCCCCCACATTTTTTTTTTTAAACTGCGTGTCCCTCCACTTCTGTAATCTCGATCTTTCTTTTAAGTCCTCCCTTTTTTTTGTTGGTTGTATGTATAATTTTCGCTAGGTACACCTTCTGGCGACACTGGGGAGGAGAGGATAGGCGGTTAACGTCTACCCACACGAGGCACCGGTCAGAGAAGGGCGCCCAGGCGGATTATCAACCGACCATCAAAATCCTCGAGGATTGTCAGTAATAAACACTTCTTTGACTTCCTTACGTTCCCTTTCGCCTATCTGATTCACTTTCTGTTGGATAATTCAGTTTTGCCCGGTAAGCCGTTCCGACGCCGGGTTGTCTCTCTTCCTAACCAACTCTCTTACTGGGCATCCCCCGGTCTTGTCAGAACGCTTTTTTTAGCTCGTCCCCCCCCCCCTGTTCTTTAGTCTTCAGCAGATTCCTTTTTAAAACCCCGTGCGTCCTCAATGTACTTCTTTTTTCCCGGCGTGAACCGAAGCTCGTTTTTCATGGCCGTTTTGATCGGCGCAAGCCTCCCCTCTTTCCCCCGCGCTCGTCCCCAAAACGGCCTGTTTGATGGGCTGTCTACCCATATTTGCGTCCTCCGATCCTTCTGTTCCTTGCCTGTTCCCTTTTCTTCTGGAAGGCAACTGAACTCACCTTTCCTTAAATGGACCCCTTGGATTGATGGGGTTTGTAATGTTTCATTCCCGCTTTGAGATTCTTCAGACGACCCCTTTAACCTGGGGCGTAGGCTCCGACTTCCAATGATTTCTTTTTTGCGTTTCCCCCCAATGGTTGAGATCCCCACAAAGGAAGTATTTTCTGCGAGGCGTCGGTTATGGGTTGAAGCTGGCGCCGTACCTTGCCCTCGCCTCATCCTGGTTGCAATCTGTATTTAAACTCCCCCCCCCCCAAGGCGTTGCCCCACCACGTTCTTTTTTGTTTGGCTCTTATTCCCATTTTTCTTCCCCGGATTCCCTTTTTTGGCACTTTTCTCAGACCCCCAACCCACCTTGGTACTTTCGCATTCGTTTCCCACATGTCTTTGGGGCTTCTCCTGTTTCAGGGTCGTCCCCCCGGTTATTTTTTCTGTCTTTTGAATTCCTTCAGTGGACGTTGACCATTCGTCCGCCTTTTGCGCCCGTTGGCCGTGTCTGTATCTTTTGGACGACCCTTTTTCCTCGGTTTGCGTTTTTGCCCGTTGACTTTCCCTGCTTCACCGCCGCTTTTATTTTTTTGTGCTTTTCCCTTTGACTTTTTTTGGTCGGGTGCACTCCACCTTGTTTCTTCTGGTTTGAAAGTTAAACCTTTTTCCTTTTTTTGTACCCATTCCCCCCGTTTGCCGTGCATTTTCTCCCCATTTGCCCCCTCTGGGTTTAATTTTTTGTACATATTTTCCTTTTAGTTTCATGTCCCACCAGGATTAGACTTGCGTGGTTGTCATGGTGCATCCCCCCGTTGTTCCGGCTGGGCACCACGCTTCCCTTTTGCCTTTGATCGTTCCAAGGCCCCCCAGAAAGGTTGGTTGGCTCTTTGTTTTTTCCAGCCAGGGGGTGACGTAGCGAACTCCTGTTTTCAAATAGGCCCCCCCCCCCCCATTCGTAGCAAGGTACGTTATGCACCCCCCGCCCAGAAGTAGTGCCCGTTGTTTGCCTCGTCTTCGGGCACGGCCCGTGGGCTGTATTCCCCCAGGACCTTACCGAAACCTGTTCCGTCAAAAACCTTTTTTTCTCCCCACGGAAGGGAATGCATTTTATGGTTTCATTCCGTTCTAGACCCTTCTCCAACCTGGTACTTCTGAGACTATCTTTTGTTTTTTCGGCTTCCTCCTCGACACTCTTCCAGGTCTCCCCCCTCCGCTCCTCGGCCTTCCCAACACTTTCCTCTCACGGAACCTGCTTCCTTTCTAGAGTGTAACTAGGGAGTGACTAGCGCTGACATCTTATTCGCCGCGAAGCTGAACTCGAGTTCGGTGATAACCAGATACGTGCTGTACAGATGGTGTGGTCGTGGCCGGCCCTATGCCGTCCCCTGAACTCCGACCGTACCTTTCACAAATAGTACTGTCCCCGACGCCCTCTGGGAGTTGCTCTCGTGGACGTACGTCGGACGTGCCACGGCTCCGGCTGGTTGGTCCGGCCTATGCTCGGCTAATAAACCTTTAAGACAAAGGCTTCGCCTCGGATGCCGCGCTGCTTTTCCCAACGAATGGTTCCGCCTGGATGCCAGTGGGGTACCTGCGTCCCGTCCCACGGTTCTTGGACCCCCATCCCATTTTTGGGCTTCACACGTTTTCACCTCGGCTTCGTTTTGTTGTTGGCAGGCGTTTTGTTTGTTGGATCGGCTAAGGATGAGTAGGTGTTCCCCCCTTGTCCCTACCTCACGTCTCTTGATATGGTCGGAAGGGGCATAATTTTACCCAGAAAAAGGTCAAAGAATTTGCCCTAGTCGACCGTTTTTTTTTTTGCGTTATGCTGTGAATTCTTTTCCCTGTCTACAATATACCTCTCGTCTTGGTTTCACTTTCCTGCCACACTGTCAATCCTCTCTTTCCAA
>Ga0179593_1289687_pt1 | contig 38860 bp, 33 predicted proteins | sample CZODoug2_1_08_16_FD_185931 | JGI IMG/M metagenome (GOLD analysis project Ga0179593, IMG submission 185931) | Vadose zone soil fungal communities from Angelo Coast Range Reserve, California, USA - CZODoug2_1_08_16fungal (PacBio error correction) | ecosystem: Environmental > Terrestrial > Soil >... | reverse complement strand
GCTTTATTTTGGCGGTTAGAAGCGCCCCCCAGTCGGTTTGCACACCAGTGTTTCTTCTTTCCCTTAGGCGTTGAGAGAGGATTTTCAGACAGCAGCTCGCTTTGTTATAGTTCCCTTCTACTTTTTCGCCCAAGACTTTTCAGTTTCCGATAATTTTTCGTTTGATGTTGTTTCGTCCATTTGTATCATTCGTCCGGTTAATCCCCTTTCCCTATGTTGTACTCCTTTTCCCCCCCCCCCTCTTCATTAAAGTAATGCATGACTGGGTTCTTTTTTGTTGTCCCTTTTTCTTTCTTTCCGTCGCCCTCTTACAATGATGGTGCGGCTTGTCAACCAGCAACCTCCTCTGCGCAGACAGCACTGCAAGATACTTTTCTTTTTCCATTCGCCGATTCGGACTGTCTGGTCTCTTCTCTCCCGATAACGTTCGCTTTTCCTTTTCCCGCTTTTCCTTTGGCGGAGCGAGTCTCTTCCACCTCTTCCTTGCTTACCCACGTTAATCCGGTAGCGAGATCGGCATTGAGGTTTATCGTCAGATTTGCTGAGGTCGCCTGACCTTTTTTGTCAACCATGGTATACTTTCCCATCTGTCAGATACCCCTGCATGACATACCCCTGGTCGAATTCGTCACGACAGTCCTCAAGCCTATTCCCCGCCCCAATGACTTTTCGTCGTATGCCTCATTTCGCTTTGCTTCCCCACCCCACTTCTGAGCAGTGTGGGTTTTACTCCTAGATGCTCTCATCTAGATAATGTTCCCTATGTGTCCCGACAGCTTCCTGGTGTGGATGGCATTGTGTTAGGGTTTGCCCCTTTTTCCCCTTCCTTTCCTCCGCCATTCAGGTCGTAGCATTATTATATGCGAGACCAATTTCTCCAGCGGATGTGCACTTTCTTCGTCTCGTCCCGTTGGCATCAGAATGTGCACTTCTCCAGGCTCTTTTCTAGGACGTCCTACCGTTTAGCAGTGTCTATCCTCGGCAGGCCCTGCTTCATATGTACACAGGGACTTCTGTTTTCCCCCTCTTTTCATTTCTCCCGCGCTGTCCCTTGTATGTGTCCCTTCTTCCCGCTTTGAGTTATTCGTGACAGTGGCGGTCCTGGCGCCCTTTTCTTTCGTTTGGTTGGTGCCCCCCAAGCCCGCTCGTGCAGAGACGCACCCCTTTGTAACCGCAGCTGTCCCATGTTTCCTCCTGGATTCGCACGCGCGTATCCATACCAGTGCGCCTCGTGTCACCTCCGGCCCAACTGTTTGGAAAGAGCTGTTGAGCGTAAGAGAGACCCTTTTCTCCCTTTTCTTTTCATTGTGTCCTTTTCCTCCTTCTCATTTATCTATTGTTTCATTTTCTGACGGTGCATCGCCTTGGGTTATCTTTTCAAGACCATACCGAATTCGGCGCCCCTTTCCCTGTCATGGACCTACTCATAGAGCTCAGGTTGCAGTCCTGCTCCATTGTAACTAGTTTGTTTCTTTCATACCACGTTTTTTTATCCCGGTGATCGTTTCGACTTAGGCGAGTCCCCGGCAAGTCTGCACTGTTCTTTTTTCCGATAACAGCGAATTACCAAGGTGATTCTTCTCTTTCTTTCGGCCCCACCTCCCTCCTTCCTACTTCTTTATTGGTCTTCGTGGAGTTTTTTCTCAGTCAATCACGAACCAGTTTGTTTCCTGGCTGTCACGCCTCCTGTTTTCCATTTCCTGGGACATCATGTCTAGAGCCTGGTTCCTGTCCCGGGAGCAGTGTTTATTTGGGCCTTGTCTCTTGCACCTGGCGCTTGAGACGCATCCCCGGGCAATATGCACTTACGCTAGTCCTGGTGAATGCCGCGTGCAGAGTTCCCCCCTGGGTCTTTAATCAGGTTAACTATCTCTTTCGTTTTCTTTTCTTTTGCGAGAGGTCTTACGCCTCGATTCTTTCGCAGACTAATATCCATTCTTGGCGAGGCATCTTTATGATGTGGGTTAAATTGTTTCAGTGCTATTACTTACACTCGTTCCCGTCCCCTTTCTGGAGCGCGTTGCCCTTTGCTCTTTTGTCCTTTTACTAGTGGCATTCTGCTCCGCAAGGGCCGTCCCTGTGTAGTGTGTGTACATGAGGGTGTCCGCCCAGGTCGGGCAGAGACTCGCATTTCGCCTCTTGTTCTAGTTTTGTTTTTGTAGGTGGCGCTTGCCATTTTTTTTCCCCTTACCAGCGTGCTCCATTTACTCCTCCTTGCTGCTGACGAGCGAGTGCTGAGTTTAATTTTCCCCAGATATTATTTTCTCATCAGCCCCCCTTTGTCTTTTTTTATATAATCTGGACTACAGAGAGGCCCCCTCGTGACCGGTTATCTCTTTCTTGCTTACCTGGGCACTGCTGTCTTTCATCACCTCAATTATTCCTATTACTCGATTTTTCCTCTCGGACGCTGTCGGAACCCTTTTTAGAGGCACATTGCTTGCTTCAGTCCCCCCTCCTAGGTTTTTTCAGAATTTCCTTTTCCTCTCGGGACCTCCCCTTTTTCCAAATTTTCTAATTTCTATTACCAACGAACCCGTCGAAATCATTGTCCTTTTCCGGGTGCTGCGGTACGTGCAAATGCGACAATGAACTTTTGTTTTTCCCTTATTATCCGTTTCTCCCTTTTTTTTTCCACGTCCGGCGACTAACCCCCTTCCTCAACGTTTCTTCGTTGGGTTGTTCTTCCCCCCCTTCGAGCACTGCTGGCCACCTGTCACGACACATCAGTAACCTTTGCCGTCAATGGCCGCGGCATTTTTTTCGCCTCCCCACCCTATTCCTCGTCACGTTGCCCCCAGCCCTCTTTGAGTCCTAGTACGCGCCTTTCTGCCCACCCGCTGACCTAAAAATTTCCGTTTTCTCCACCTATTTTTTCGTCTGTTTTTAGAGGTTCTTCTGGACCCCCTCCTTGTCTGCACGTGCTTCCCCAGCCTTCCATAATTTTTTCTTCTTCTTTCTGTGACTGCGGAGCGTCTTCCTTGTTTTTGAACCTATCCACCCCCCCATTCCCTTCAGGTCATACTGCCGGGCCGTATGGAATGCGACGGTTGGCTGCGCTTTTTTTTTTGTTGCCCTTTTCACTCTCTGCCCTGAGAAATTTTTTTTTCCAATATTCTTTTTTTTTTCTCGAGTGTCCGGTCCTCCCTTACGGAATTGGCGTCTGTTGGTTTATGGCTTGTTTTGCAAGCGGCAGTTCTTGATGATTCTCCCGCGGCTTGCCCCTCCCTATGAGATTTGTATTCCTTCGTGCAAAAGCTTTCTCCTTCAACCCCCTCCCGCCCTCCCCCGTCCGAAAATCGGCAGTCTTTTCTTTTGCGTCGTCCATTCTGTCTTTGCTTTTTTTCCACCTTGTTGCGCTTCTCACTTTTGGAAATCTCCCCATCAGCTGATTTTTCCCCGAGTTTCCCTGTTCTGAGAGACATTAGTCTTCCTCGGACGATGCTCTTTTTTTCCGTCTGCCCCCCCCAGTTTGGTACCCCGTCCTTCTCCTATCATCATGACTTTTTTCTGTTTTGATATTCACGCTTTTTTGATAACTGGTCTTCCCCCCCTTTCCCCCCCTGACTATTTTTCCTCCCTTTCATACCCCTGCCATGAATTGCTTATTGCAAATACCTCAGCGTTGACCGATCTTATCCGTTTATTTTTTCCACTCTCGACGCTGTTTCTTCTGGGGGCACGCACCTTTTCAGAAATGAGTTTCGTTTCAATTGAGATCCGCCTCATTCCCAATCCCTTCCGGTCTATGGATCCAGCGTTCAGTATTGTAGGTGCTGGCTGGCCTCCTGGAAAAGAGTCCTATTCTTTTCTCTTTGGCTGTGTATTGACTTTTTCCCTCTTTTTTTACACTGAATCTTTTTCAGTCTGATTTTTTGGATCCAGGGGCTCTTCTGACATCGGAGCGTGGCGAACTGTGAAGTTGCGACAACAAGGGGTCACAAGGGCCGATCTTATTCTTTCCTTTTCCACTTTCTTTTTTAAAAAGTCATACCGATTTTTTTCTCTTTTTTTATTCGTGAGACATGTCCGCGCCCCTTGATCATTTTCCCTGAAGCCTCAAGTTTTTTCCGAATCGTCTTGGGGCTGGTTTCGGAATGCGCCCGCGATTGCCACGTTCTCTTCTTCGTGCACATGCGCTTCCCAGTCTTCTCTTGGCGTTCGCCTTTTTTTTACCCGCCTCCGTTAACTGAACCTTCCACGCTTCTCTCCCAAAATCCACCACTGCTCTTTTTTTCCTTTTCCCACACATCGCTACACGGAGCCGTCCGCAGCAGGTCTCGTACCAGATGCAGATATCTTTAGTTCTTTTCGTTCGCGACCTCAACCCTCTCCATCCCCTTCTCCCCCATTGTCGAAATCTTTCAGTCAGTTATCGTGTCCTGAACCCCATCCCCTTGGGTCTTAGCCAGCTTTGTGGTAATATCATGGATGGTGTTGCTTGAGGGGGGATTTTTACCCCCTTTTTCGCTCTTTGACCTTTTCCCCATCCAATTCGTTTCCTGGACTTTTCTTTCTATTTCCTCTCTCTTTTCATACTCAATAAGTTTTTTTTTTTGCGAGATTGCGGAGAATCCGATCCCGTATTGATGTTGTCCCCGGTTTGGGATTTCCCACTCCTTTCCAACACCAGGCCAATTCCCCCCCCTCTCTCTACTGTACCGGATGTTGATGTTATATTCTACTTCGAGATCTTCGCCCTTGTTGCGAGGGGATGGATTGAGGTTGCTGTCTTTTCCCGCAGAACCGTGGGGATTGGCCTTTTCTAGGGTCCGGAAATGGTGTCTTGCTGCTTCTTCCTTGTTGCCTTCTTTAGCGATGTGGTTTTTTTTTTTGCTTTGAGTTCGCTGTTTCGGGTAGTTCTATGGCTTCTTTTAGTTGTACTTTCCAAATTGGTCCCCCGGTCCCTTCCTTGCTCACTTTCCCAACTTGCTTCGAGAGGCTGCGTTTTGCACCGACGCCGTTTTGCGCTTGTAGCAGGTTTCAATAGAGGTCCTTTAGACATTTGCTCCCCATCTCTAGGAGTTGCCCCCCCTTTCAGTCTCCACTGGAGGCCGGGGTTGAGCGCGTTCCTCCCAGTCCTAACCCCCGACTCTCCTTTCTTTTGATCGCGGAACTGGGGACCTTTTTGCAGTTTTCCCAGCCATTTTTACCCGACCGAGTAACCTTTTCTTCCCCCCCTTTCAGTTTTTTTTTCTCACCTTTTATCCGTATTTCACAGTTCTGCATCTTCTAGGTCCCAGTACGCCACTTGAACTCCTTCAAGTACTGATGTCATGGTTTTTTTAGGGTCTTTGTTTTGCACCCCGGCCTTCCTTTCTTCCGGCCTGCTACACTCTTGCCGGCTTTCCCCAATTAATCGATGCGGGGGGGGTTTGGGTGTTGGTTCTCTCCCTTCCATACCTTGCCGAACTTCATGTACGCCGCGGATCCGATCTGTAGACCTGCTTCACGTTCGTTTTTTCAATTTACCCCAGTCCCTTTTCCCTTGGCTCTTCTCTTTCCCCTGCTGGAATATTCTTAGTAGATCTTGCCTTTTTAATTGCACTTCTCCTTCAGATTTATTCAGGTATTCCGAACTCAGTAGATTGGATGTTTTTTTTCCCCAGTTAAATTCGCGTTTCCCTTCCTCCCGTCATTTTCATACTGTCCCCAAGTTAGTTTCTTTGCGCGACTTTTCTTCCCCCCCCCCCTCGAATGCTTTTGAGCCGCCTAGGCGTTCTATTTATTCACCTTTCTTGACTTGCTGAGGCTTCTGTTTTTTTGTTCTTGATCCCTTTCCGTTTTTTCCCCACGCGCGCGAATTTCTTTTTCTTTCTTACTGAGAGGTCTCGGCCTATGGACTGCAATCTTCTTGGTTTTCCGGTTGTGATTTCGGTCCTCTTTTTGGCCCTGACAACATAGAGAAGAGTTTGCCATTCCTCTTGTGCATTTTTCCTCCCCTTGCTTTCCTTCTCTGCTGAACAGAAGAACAAGCTCCCAACACCAACATCACTTACTCCATTCATCCTTGCTCCCCTCGCTTGTCTCCGCTTGGGCACGGAATGGCTTTCTCCTCCCTCTTAGTGAGCATTTTTTTGGTCCAGCCTTTCTCATTACTCTTCAGGTCGTTGCCTTCGGGACATTGCCTCTCTGTTTTTTTTATCGGTCAACAACCCCTGCATCGGCGCGATTCGGAAGCACGGACCTGCCGTGACGGCTACCGATGCTACTATCGTCCCTTTTTTTCCCCAACAGTCGCCCGTAGTTTTTCCATCTCCTCTTACGCGCCAAAGAGTGGCAGAGCCTTTTCGAATACCCCCACCACGCTCATTTTTTCTTGTCGGATTTGGCTCGTGATGCGCGTACTCTTTGCCATTGTTTTCCCGGCACAGCCCGTCATCTTTTTTTTCCTTCTCCAAGAGACCCTTGACCGAGTTGTGCGAGGAAGTGGGGCGCGTTTCTCCTGTGGCCCCCGGTTTGTGACGCCTTTTTGCCCTGTGCTCATAACGCTTTGCAGGTAAGTCCACACCAAACGGTGAGCGTTCGGGAGCCGGTTTTACCCCCACATTTCTTTGGATAATCTTTTGACACCCCCTACGGCAGGTCTGTGTCCTTGCTGTTTGTAAACTTGAGTAAGTGTACATCTACTATGGCTAAAATCACCCTTTGGAAAGAGTTTTTTTAATCACATTAATGTTTTTTTTTTTACACTTTCGTTTAGGTATATGTTCTGCCCCTCATTTCGTCATTAGCGAGCTCACATGACCCTCTACCATGATTATTGACGCCTGCAGTCTGATCCTGCGAGTTACGCCTTTCTGTTCTCCGCCTCCTTCCTTGCCTTCTATCCCCTGTGGGTTCCCTCTTTCAGCTCTTTGTGAGTTCTTGCACACAGGGCTTTACCGGCTGTTTTATTCGATTTTCTGCCGCGGGCTATCTGAGAGGTTTCCTCCCGCAGCCTTTTTAGCAGACGAATTTCAGTTTCTGACGTCGCTACCTCGACTAAGCTGTCCATTGCTCCTTTTCGCGGCTCGTTGTTGTGTTCCTTACGGTGACCACACCCTCCGCCATCTCTCTGGGTCCCTCCTCCCTTGGAGGCTTTCCCACTGGATGCTGCGGGCTTATCTTAATCCTCCTCTCTCTCCGCGATAGCCTAATCTTTCTCCGCATGTGTTTTGACCACAACCCTTGAGATTTCGCGGTTGCCTCCTAATGCCTTCTCTTAGACCCTTTCCCGGAAACTGATTAGTCATCTTCCTTTCCAACTTTTGGAGCTATATTAAATTACAACGAAGCGCTCATATATTCCTGTTTTTAGGTACTCCTGTACGTATTACCTTCCGCCTTTTCCGTTATTTTTCGCTCCCACGATACCCCTTGTGTGAACATCCCTTCTACCCTCAAGTACTCACTTGCGTTGGGTTCTTTTTTAACGTCTCCTCAACGGCTTGGGCCTTTCGACGAACATTTCATCCTTTCCGCTATCCCCCGTCCTGGAAGTTATTTTGGATCGTGCATATCCACCCCGATTGCCTAGTTTTTATCAGGGGCTCCGCTGTAGTCGTGGTTTAGTCTTGTCCATACTTCCCGCCTGCGCATTTCGCACGGCGTTCAATCCCCTCCCTCCCATGGAAAACGGACGTTTTTTTTTTCTAAATCAAAGATGACCGGTCTTTTTCTCCCTTTCCTTTGCTTATCTGTGGACTATATTACGGGGGGATGGACGTGGCCACATTCTCAGCCTACTCTCTTGGTTTTTTTTTCCTCCCTTCGGCCATGAGGTTTGAGAGCGATGTCTCATGGATCGTTTACTGGACCTCCTCTTGTCTTCCTGGTCTTATGGATGATGGTCTCTCCGGGGATCTCGGGAGCCTCGCTGTTTTCCTGCGTCCAGATTTCGTTTTGGGGCGCGCGTGGCGCTGCGTAGTCAGTGGCGTCGTTCCTTTGTATTCTTCGTTTTTTTTCGCCATCGCCGTCATCTTGGATGCCGGTTTCCACGCGCCTGCTCGGTCCGCGTGTTGCCTTCCTTTCCCCTCTTTTATGCCATCCTGGACGTGCGCAACATGTTCGCAAATATTCCTTCGAAAGAGGCACTTGAAAGGAACGTCGATCCTTTCACCATCAGCCACCGAAGTCGATCGTCTTGGACGCGCACGCGTGGTTCAAGTAGGGTCCTTGTTTCTCGACCCCCTTCCTCGCCACTCGCTCCTCCTTCCCCTCCTTCTTTTGATTTTTGAAGGTTCACCCTTTTCAGACGGTCTCTATGTCGTCTGTACGTTTTCTCTTCCCTCCCTACTCTTCCTCTCGTCGTTTTTGCGATTGGTATTGAGATCCCCCTTGACTCTCGCTAAGGATATGTTTAGCGAGTCGGGAGGCCCATTTTTTTTTCCTTAGACGATCCGCATGAGGGGAGTCTCGTATCGAACGGGCGTTTTTTCCTAAATGGGGTATTGAACCCATTCCCAAGCTACATGAGTTATGCTACCTCCCCCCCTCATGCAATCTGATCGAATTTTTTTTTTCAACAATGCGCGCTCGCGACCATGTTTTTTTTCTCCCTCTCGACTGGCATCTTCCGTCCCCCTTGAATGTGGGCCAGTTTTCCCAAAGCTCCTTCCCAGAGTGCCTTTCTACCTCTCTTACGAGGCAAATGGATCCCCAGCGTTCGGAAAATTGGTTTGGCTGCGTTTTGGATAAGCCTGCCCTACTTTTTTCGCTCTCTTTGGCTGACTTTGCCTTGACGTTTTGCCCTCCCCCGAGCGCCAATTCTGTAGTTTTCTTGGGAGCGTTTTTATCCAGTTTGACCTTCGCATCGGAGATTTTCTCAATTCCCCTAATGCCAAAGGGGTGATCTTTCCACTCAAGTGCCTGAAAAAATGAGTGGTTTTTTTCCCCGGAAAGAGGTACTTTCTTGAGCGACGATCCCCCTGAGCAAGATAGCTTCGAGGGGCTTCCTTAGAAAAGACATCACGATCTCAAATGGCCTAAGTGAAGTTGAAGTGAGTACGTGTTTTTTTCCCGATGGGTGGGTGCTGGCGAAAGCGATTCTTACCCTTTTCCGCGCAACTGCGGTTTGTCAATGCTTCCCATCATGCGCGCCTACTCGCTGTTACTTTTACTGTTTCAGGGCCCTGTAGCGTGCCCCTTTAGTGTGGAATTGACCCACGCGGCACATTTCCTTTGCGACCCGACACCATTATTGGTGCAGCGGGAGTACCATTTTCCTCTCCTCCGCACACCTCTGATTTTGAGGGTAGGTTTAGGGCTGTCACATGATCAATGAAGGGCTTCGACCTTTTTTTTACGTCTTTGAATAGGATCGTTCGTTTCATTCGCGCAGCGCCCATCCCCCCAAGCCCTCCCGGGTGCCGCTTCGCTTCATCCCTCGACAATGGTAGATTTTCGTCTTTTCTAGTGACTCTAACAGCCACTTCCTTTCTTATTCCGCCTTTGTGGCTTAAATTGGGCCATGTGTTGGACACTTATCGGTGACTTCCTTTCTCCCTTCTTTTCCCTGGGGAAACTCCCAATCTTCTCGCTGGATCGGATCGAGGCATTCTTGCATTTTATTTTTCATGCATTGTGTTTTTTTGAGATATCTTTTTCGAATCCGCTCCCCCCCCCCCCCTTCCTGATTTTATGTTTCAGTAGCCCTTCCGCACAACTCGCAGTGTTTCCCAACCCCTGGCCCTCATAGCAACCAGAACGGGCTAAGACCACGCTTCGTCTTAATTCACGAGCCTCCGAGAGACCCGCCCCCCCTTTTTCCGCTTGGGCTGGGCTCTTTTTTGGAGAGCGCGAAAGATCAGTGAGGGGAGGGCTCTGGGCTTTTGACTCTCTTCCGTAGGTCTCGATTTGCTCGGCCTGGAGGGACAGGGGGGTCGGGTATTTTCTCCGCGTTATGTAATTACCTGTACGTTCTTTCCTTCTTTACCTGCCGTGGACCAACTTTGCGGTTCCCTCTTCGGCGAATGATGTCCCGCGCTTGATAGCGTGTATCTTGTTTTCGATTTTCGCCCTTGCCGGCTTTTGCCCCCGTTTGCAGGCTCCAGGATCTTTTTTTCGGCGAATTTCCGCTTCAGCCCGACTCGGACTTCCTTCTTTCTCTTCCAGGCGCCTTTTTCGTTCCTTCTTTGTCCCTTTCCCGTGAAACATGACTCATTTTCGGCCTTTTCTGTTTTGTTCAACCTCTCAGGTGAACAGTTCTCCCCTTCCTTCGTAAAGATAACCCTTGATCCACCCCGATCCTCGCTGCAAGACTGCTGAATTGGGCTTTTGATGTTCAAAACGTGCCTAGCCCCTCTGCTTTTCCTTCTTTACAATGAATGCCGGCGCATCCAGCCCCCTTCAATACTTTCCGAACGTTCGGATCCTTTAGCGCGGAGAGGTCATGTCTTTACCGTTCGAGCCTTTCCTTTCGATTTATTAGTCAAGTTCAAACCATCCCTTTTGGTCGCGCGCGAGATTTCTCGATAAAAGCGTATCATCTGTAGCTAGCGCTCTTGATTCTTTTGCAAATCGCATTTTTTCTCGACTCCCAGACCTGCCCCCAGCTTTCAAATTTGTTGTTCCCCCCATTTCTACCCCCCATGAGTATCCTAGCTCGTCTTAGAACTTAGGTTTCCCTTTCTTTCCCCCCCCCTAAAAACCTGACTCCCCATGTGCATCTTGTGCATCATAGTTGTCTCACCCCTTTGACGCTCTTTCCCCGATTCTGCGTGTGCCTTTTGCGGTTTCTACTTGTAGCGTCTACCCATAATGTTTTTTTTGAAATCCTCCACTTTGGGGCGGGGTGCGAAGGCTTCGCTTTTCTTGTCTTTTGGGGGCTTTACTCCTATTTCGGCGTTGTCTTCCGGTCAGGGATGTCCAGTCAAAGCCGGTGCCATCTCATACCCTGCGCGATTGCGTCTCAATGGGAACCCGGTGCGCAGCATATGCTTTCTTGCTACCAACAAGTTAAACAACCTCCTCCTTTCTCTTCTTTGGCCATCCTCCTACCACTGGCATCTGTTCCCCTTCAAATGTGTGTGGCCACTGCCCTTCCTCTGTCCTTGAGAGTCTCTCCCAGACGTTCTCTTCATCTTATTTGTCGTTTCATGAATTCGCTGGTCTCTTTTCCAACCGCATCTGGTTGCGTTCGCCTGAATGCATATGACCAGATGAGGGCCGGGAATCAGTTCATTTTCCTCTGGTTGTCCCCTCTTTCTTTTTTGTCAAAGATACCTATTGCATTACACAGAGGCCGTCATCTGAAGCCACAGCCTGGTCCTTGTTCTCTCTTATCTGTCTCCGATTCGCAAAGCGTTGGGCCGGGACTGAGGCAGCGGTTTTTCTAAAAACAGTTCGCCCCCCATTTTCTATTTTTTTTTCTTGTTGTGACCGTTACAAGACGTGAGCTGACGTTTCCCCAATTGCACGTATTCTTTTTCTTAGTTTCCCACCAAGTGTCTCTGGATATTACACCCCCGGGTCATTGGCGGCAGGTCTTCCCCTACGTAGTAACCGTTCAGCACCGGGAAACAAAGCGCATGATTTCGGTGGTTAGTGAGTGGTAGTGCTTGACGTGATAGCAAATTTTTCCACCCCAAACTTCGTTGCGGTGGGATACTACGCCCGGGGCCGATGAATCCGTCTGGTGTCGCGAGTATAGTCTTGCCTATTTTTTCTTTGTCGGTTTGGTCTTTAGTTTCGTACTGGCAAATTGCGGCTCCCTCGCTATGTTGAGCTCGCTCGATCTCCCCTACGAGAGGGTTTTTGTACGGAGCAAATGTCAAGTACAGGGGTGAGTTCGTTCGCCACTTGGTTTTTTTCTAGGTCCTTCCTCTCGAGTGTCATTTTTCGGGCAATTTTCCGCTGGTTTACGGGCCAGCCTTGTGCACAATAAAAGGTACATGCTCGCGTGTTGTGAGCATTTTCTCTTCGCAATTTCTGACGGGTACCCCATAGAACTATATTGGAATTCACTCCTCCTGTCTTATTTTTGTTTCGTTATACCCCAAGCTACATTGCGTCGATGTGACGCGGCCTATTTTCAAAGTGGCGGTGAAGTAGCCGATTGTTGCTCATCCTGGTATATGTCCTGATCCTAGCCTTCCCTCCTAGCTGTCCTACTTCGACGATTCCTGAATAATATGCCGCCTGTGTTATTCCCCAACCATCGGTTTTGTTGGCTACCGGCCCCTTTTCCTTTGGCTTTCTTCCCACTTGACCCTGTCGGATTTCTCCAGCAAGGTGAGATAGGTTTACTTTATTAACCATTGGCCCCAGTTCTAATGTGAGCCTGAATTTCAGGAATTAGTCCACTCTCCACGATCCCCCATTGGACCTATGGGTCTTTGAGGATCAGGATCGGGATCGTTCGATCTCCCTTCCGGTTGTCCAAGGGAGCGTAGTATGGCCACGTTTGGGTTCCCCCAACCTGATTTCCCCACGTCGCCCTTTTTTTTTTTTGCACTCGACCGCACCGTACGAACCTCCACGTGATTTTTGCGGGATGTTCCCACTCGCCGCACGGCGGGGCAACTGTCCTCCCCATAGTTCGAAAACACGTCTGCATTCTTTCCCTGTCGAGTTTTCTTAGTGGTTGGACGGCCTGTTGGCCCCTAACAGTGCTCTTCACCGGCCCAAGCAGCTTCGTCATGCCCTCTCCAGACCCCGCGGAAAATTTTCCTGATTCGGGTGTGTGGTTATCTGCTTTCCAGATGGGACTTCTATAGGTTCTGCGTTCGTGCTGGTCTTCTGGGGCAGATGTGCCCGGGGATCTAGTGAAAGTTACCCTTCGTTTACGGCCCCCACTGTTCTATGGCTTCCTGACGTACGGTTACCTATACATCGTGGTTTGACTTTTCTCACCACCCTCTCGTGAGCTGTCTTCGACTCTGTCCGGAAGAGGATTGTCGGACATGCCGCCCGTGTTGCGAGGGTGCGTCTGACCTGCCTTTCCGGATGACCTATGCGTTTGGTCGCGCTGTGGCTTTTTGCCGCCAAGGAGGGACGGATAGGTCGATGCGTGGATGTTTAATTGGCAGATGGTTGTTTTCAATTGGCAGGCACGCTTTATTGGCGCGCGGCCGCGGCCATTCTCGCTTTTCGCTTCCGTTCTGATGCGGCATGCCCTGCGTTCCTGACAATCTTGAACTTTTCCACACGACGTTCGCCGTGCCACTGCCGAAAATCTTTTCTCGAAAGAGCCTGAGTTTTATCGTCAGAAAGCCTTTGTCAATTTCGCTTGACTGTGTTTACCTAGCACAGGGGCTTTTTTTCTTGCCCGCTGAACGTCGACCCCACCGTAGCGCATCCGCCGAGCTTGTCGCGCTCGAGTGCTGTCAAGGGGATGCGTATGGCCCAGAAACACTTTGTCCGAGTTCTTCCTTCTTGATACGCACGCGATTATTTCTCGTTGGGGTTTGCGTTGCTCCTGTCACTCGCTCGCCGATGTGGGCCAACGGTCCTGAAGTGGCTTGATGGGGCTCGTTTGATCTCCCGGCATGCTGATGTGGGGCCTCCCCACTGTGGATGCACACGAATCAAGCTACCTACGCTTCGCAATACTATGGTGCACAGTGCCTTTTTTCCTTCCGCCATTTGCACAGACGGGATGTTCGCCCCCCCCAATTGCCGTTCTGCTGGCTCTCGTGACCTTGTTTCTTATCTTCCGGCGTTTAGTTCGAGGCGCGACTTGGGCTCTCATGCTTCGCCAGTACTGCTGGGGGAGCCTTTCCCTTTTTCGAATATAGACCTAATGACTGCAGGCAGTAACTTCGCCGGGCGCTCTGTTCTGGGCTGAGAAGTCCAAGCTTCTTTCCCCCGTCTTTTCCCTGTGGGCCAGCTTCGATTTTTTTTCAACTCGGGGCTTAGCTTCTTCTGACGGCGGTCCTTTTGCTCTGCTGCTCCGTGCTGCCGGTCAACTAGAACTGACGGTTTGTAGTCATTCTAGCAAGAGCACGCCGGAACTTGCGACTGCCGTATAAGCGGTGTAGTATCTTTGGTGGATGTCAAAGTTTTCGGAACTTTCCGCCCGTTCTTTCGTGCGAACTGTGCCCCTCCTGCTCCCCTTCTTTTCCCAAAACCCATCAAGGGCCGTGCAAAATTTTTCTTCTCGTTTAACTACCCTTTCTGGGAAAAATCTCCTTGTCCGATCCCCAAGACCCCTTCGCGTCGGGATGATTCCCGGACCTCCTGCGCGCTCCCCCCCCGAATCGTGGACCGCATGAAGAATGAAGGGTTGCTCGCTCGAGGGGGGTTTTGCGAAGCGGCCACCTTCTCACAGCGCAGCCCCGTCGGCGTGCACAGCATGCCCGGCGCCTACTCTGATCACCTGTTTGCCTGTTCCGCGCCAGGGACGACGTCAGTGTTTTCGTAATGGACAAGTTGAACATGGTTTGTGTTGTCCCCAGCTGCTGCGATACGCGTTTCGAGCCGCCACTCCCGGCTCCTCCATCGCACCATCGGACTCCGGATATTCTCTTCCCTCCCTGTGGCCCAGGCGTGAAATAGCCGCACTTTGACCCCTTCCCCTAAAGTTCGGATTTCGCCTTCAGCCACTCGATCTGTCAGGTCTGAATGCTCCAACATGCAACCGCTGTGGCCAATATCATGGCCATTAACTTACGGTTAACGGGTATAATAGCGAATTTTCCCCCCCCCCACTAGTACGGTCTTCTCGGTCTGATAAGTCACTCTTCTCCTCCTCTTTTGAGAGAGTGTGGCCGGAGAATCCGCTCAGTCCGACGCTTGTTTTCCCCGGTCGCCTGCGAGACCGGCAGCATCTAAGTACAAAACCCAACCCCCCACGTCCCCCCACACCATGGACCAATCTTCAACATCGGGCTTTTGCTGTTATTCCCTGCGAGATACATTTGTCGAGGGGGCTTATGAGGTTGTGTCGGACCGACTGAGGGCTTGGCAGGCTGCTAGGTCCGCTTTTCTCAAGTGATGCAGATTCTAATCCTTTCGTCTCTTTTTGGTGCTGTTCTTGAAGGGAGGGAGCAGGTTTGTCGTGAGGTGGCGAGTTCTGTCATTCCACTGTCTCTTCCGGCCCTTCTCATTGGGCCAACTTTCCGTCGAGTAGGACCTCGCATGGCTGTTGCCCACCTCGCGCCGCTTTGCGCTTGAGTCATTTATCGCACTGTTTCTTATTTCGCCCGAGCCCACCCCCCTCTTCTCCCCAACCCGTTTTTCCAGGCGTAAAAGTTTCGTTTAGGGGTTCATGTTTCCGCATTCACCCTGAAGCGACTGCTTCGTCTGGAAGTAGACTTTTCGCCAATCCTCAAGTCACCTAAAGAGACCTCATTTCGCTTCTGTTTTTGACCCCATTCTGAAGGATTTTCCCCGTCTCACCCCCATTCCTCGTGGTAAAAGGAAGCCCCTGATCCACGTTCCCTCATGATGGCGCTCTGCAACCGTCCTTTGCTTCAGCCCTAGTCTACCCCCGCCGGGTGCCACCAATGATTTGCCGAGTCGTTCCTTCACCTTTAATGTGCGTTACGGCTTCCCCCCCGTACTCAGAGGATTCTTTGACATGACGCTATCTAGTGTCTCTTCTCTGCCATGCCCATTCCTGGGCGCGCCAAATTGCGGTCATCAAGCGTGTATCTGTTTTGCCCATGAGGTAATTGGCAATCTCCCTTCTGATTTCTTTCGTTATTAAAAATCCCCCCCTTCATGTGGCCCATTTCACCAAGTTTCTCGTTTCCTTGACGCCCGTCATTCGTCTCTTCCGTTTCCCCAATGTTCTTTGTCCGAGCTGATAACCAAGTCGGCATTCTTTGATCTCCTAGCCGTCCATTTCTTCCTTGAGCCGAGCTTCATCTTATTCTCTTTTGAGTTCCGGTTATCCTCCCTTCCCCTGTGATCGACCACTCTTTTTCTCGTCTTTTTCATCCGGCGGGCTTTTCTAATGCCTATTATTGTTCTTGCCGAGTCAGGATTGTCAGTACGTCCAGGTGCAATGACTTATTTCCCCCCCCCCCGCCCGATGTTCGGCGACAGGCCCCCGGCCGTGCGCCCCTGTTGTGACACAACCAGTTCAATTAAACCGCGACTGACACGTCCTTCTTCGTCCCCGCGCAGACACCCCGTCCATCTTGCCCTTCAAAGGTCTTTGAAAGCGTATGTAAATTGTCCCCCATTTTCGGCAGACGTCGCATTCCCTAGCGCTAGACCGGCCTTCGCAGGGGTGGATCTTTGTGTTCCCGGTCAACCGATTTGTATCCTCTTTTTTTCCTTCAAGCCCATAGCTAAAAGATGAGGGCCTGTTGACTTCGTAGCTTACTTTTGTTGCCCGGTCTTTTTCGTGCGTCCCAGCGAACGCTTTTCGGCCGTTTCCTCTTGGTGCGAACCACACGCGTCCTTTTTCTTGGTCGCTATTTGGCTCGGGCGTTACGACGCACAAGCTTTTTGGTTGGGAATCTGGCCCCTCGATTTCTAAGGTTCTTCCAACCATGCCAAGTTTTGGCGGGAGTGTTGCGGTTCTAAAGTGGGCCCCGTGCGACTCCTTGGCTCCCCCCAACGCACCAGGTGATCGCGTAGGACGCAGGTTTTTGAACCCCCAAGGGCTCGTGATACTGGTGCCCACACCGGTGCTGCAGTTTCCTTGAGTAACCCCGTCAGCCACTGACACAGAGCATGATGGGTTTGACCTGTTGTGTTTTTTTCCTGCAATGCGTTAAAAATGGGTACCGAACTTCTTGTCCGCGCGGCCTTCCGGGGTCTAATCCTAGTGGTCCTTTGCCTAATTGGCCGTTCATCGTTCCCGATGGGTGGCGACCAGGCCTTTCTTTTTTACGATTTCCGGCCCCCGATGCCAGGGTCTGAGGCTCGCGTATCTAGTTTGCTCATGTCCGCCAGCCAGCCAGTTGAAGCCTCCCGGAGGACTGTCCCCGCGAGTGCCTGTGTGGTCTCATTCTCGTTCTTTCCTCTCCCCCCTCCGGTGGGTTTCTCTCTCCTGGAACAACCCCTAAGGCACTTTACGCGGCTTTCGCCCCCGTTTTGTCCCTGGGCTTGCGGCATGACTCTAATCCTTCAGTGCCCTAGCAAGTCTAGAAGTTACTATTCGCCGCTGTGAATCGGGCGCTACAGCGTACCTGCGACGCAGGAATTTCTAGATCCCTTTCATTGCAGCCGCGGCACAGTTCGGCCCGTTCCTCTCATTCCACTCCCCAGGCCGATATTATCTTTTGGGTGCTGAATCCGGTAACGTGGCCCCATTCCTCCCAAGGCCCCCCGTGGGTGTACCCGAGTATTCCAGCTCCCTTTTTTGCAAACACGCCGGCTGCCGAATCAACACCGATGCCTTTTTGGGATGCAGCACCGTCGCCGGCTTTTTGGCCACCTTATCCCCCATCAGAAACAATTTTTCTCTCTCCCCGCAATGGAGGTCTTTTGTTGTTCTCTCAAACCGCTTGCCTCTCCCGGCCACCCGTTCTTAATTTCCTTGCCACCTCCGCGCCAATTGAATGACGTAGTGGGGTTTCACAACGCTTCCTTCTCTTTTCCCTTTTTTCCCGATTTCTGCCCCCCAAGTTGGAGAACTTGGGACCAAGTCGATCATTCCTCCCTTCTCTGTTTAGGCTCTTCGTTAATCGGTTGTTGTCCCCGTCCCCCTATGCGGTAATAAGAGGGAAGCTTCCTCCTCCTTTAGGGCAGGATCGCTCTTTTGGTTGAAGCGTCGACCTTTTCCCCGAAGCGTCCTGCCCGGATAGTTCGTGTGGTCGCCGTGGCCCGCCGCCAGGAGGGCTTCTGCTTTAATTTTTTTTTTTTTTTCCTCTCCCGGAATGGCTCATGGATTGTTGTCCCCCCGCCTGGCTCTGCGCGCCGCTTGGGCCTGCACCGCTTCCCCTTCTTGACCTGCTGCAACCTGCGAAGTGTCCAGTGAAGAGCCTTTGCCCTGCTCTTTTTTCACCGCCAGACGATCGCGTTGACTCCCCTTCTTTTTGTGGGTTGAGGTCAAAACCGGGAATTTGGTTTGCTGCGTTTCGTGCCCGACCAAGATCGTTGCTGTTCGAGCTCGGGCTCAAGGTGAGCCCCCCCTTTCTCTCTTCTGATCCGATGATTTCTTTGGTTTCAATCCTTTTCCTCGCCACCCTACCACCTATTTTTTTTACTTGGTGTTTCCGAGCGACTATTGATCAGGATCGAACGCTATGGTTCCTAATTCCCCAATCCAAGCAGCTTTTCTACAGCAGCATATTTTCAGTGAGATTTGAACCAACACCCCCTCAATAAGCCTCTCCCTTACCGATGACTCATGCTTTGCGCATTTGCACTTCGCGCGCCAGGGTCATGGGGGGCCATTTCGTCTCGAACGTAGGAGAGGCTACAGATCTCTCCCCTCTGTCTACTGGATCACATCCTGTTTTTCACTTCCCTTTTATTGTCTTTTTTCTGCATCAATGGTTCAAAGCGGCCGACGGCTGTCTTTTTTTTACCGGAACCTCCTGACGTTTGACCCACTACACCCCTCGTTCATTCTAGTTACTTGGCTCGGGGTGGTCAGGGGCGTAATCCTTCGGAGCGGGACTGTTTTGAACTTTGCTAAGGGTGTTTTGTTCCAACACCCCTCCCAGACTTCTGTCCCCTTATTTATTTTTTCCCCCAAAGTTTTTGCGAAATTTCCTGCCCGATTTAACCCTAACAGTACGCGTCGGGATTGTCGGTGGTTTTTAACTGAGAGATCACTTCCTCCTGTTCTCCCCTTACTTCCTTCTGTTTTTCTAAGATCTTTCGGCTGTCGAAAGCGCCACCGATTTGTCACTTCCCGACGTCAAAGCGGCGGCGGTTCCCAGCATTGAGCGGACCTTTTGATTTTTTTTTCCATCCTCCTCCTTTCCCCCAGTCAATCTCAGTGTGAATGACAGTTTAGCCAGTTCATGACCCCCCTGACTCCCGTGCTCCGCCATCGCCCTTTTTTCTCTCCTTTTCCCCCAGATAGCGGTCCCAGAAGGCGGTACCCGGCCCCTCCATCACTGCCCTCAGGCGGCTTTCGCGCTTCCCGAACCTCATCAGCCTTCCCCCAGACATTCGCGTTTCAGGTGCGTGAATGAAAACCCAGCAAAATTCCGTTGATTTTCACGTGCCCCCTTCCTTCCTTTTGACCCTGGTGTGGTTCACTTATTCGGTGTGATGTCTCCCTTTATTCGCGACCGTTTAAACAATCAACTCGTCGTGGACTGGCTCGGCCCGTGCAGCACCTCTATGTTTCCCTCCTTTTTTGAGAAAGAGGCTGCAGGAGACCGATCCAGTCCTTAGGTCGTTCGCTCCCTTCGTCTCCCCCTGACAGCAACCCCCCCTGAAGTGTGACCCACCTTGTTTCTTCTCTGCTAATTCCCGTCATCGAACCTGAAGCGAGCCCTGTTGTTTTTTTCGGGCGCGCGCAAGCAGCCGACTTGGCATGCTGGCAGGTTTCCGACTTTTTCCCTTCCTCACCCAGCCCGTACCTTTCGCCTTAGGTTCGCGTCTTTTTCTTTTTTTTTGGAGAGCAGGGGGTTGCCTCGTTCTTGTCATACACTTCGGCCTTACTTGCGCTGGCCCTTGATCTTTTCGGTACGGCGCGCATGCTGTTGCACCGCCCGACGCTTTGCTTTCTTGATCATGAGTGGGTAAATAGCTTTTCAGATTCGAACTAAGCCCTTTTTGATTGATCAACCTCTTGCAACTGAGGTCGTTGATCTAGATGCATCCGCCCCACGACTGCATGGATCGGGCAGGGACTTTTGCCAAGCCTTTTCCAAGTCAATAACTCCTCAATCCCTTTTTCCACGGATGTTTTTCCCCTATCAGGGCTTTTCCCCAGTTCGGCCGCTCATGTACGGTCGCGGCCCCCCTCCCTACTCGCAAGTACGCACATTCTGCGCTCGGGTTGTGGCAAACGTCTTTGCCTTAAGCCCGAGATCTAAAACTTGCGCGCCCCGGTCATTTCCCCCCCAAACTTTCCCGACTCGCGCAATCATTTCATTTTTGCCGAACTTTTTCATCCATGTCGCTTTCGCGATCCTTATAGACCTGTGCGAATCTACGTTCGCTTCTTCGTTGCACTCCCCCCGGCGCGCTTCTTGAGTGATTGCCCTCCCCTTTCAAATCCTGACTGCACCTTCTCTCTCTCTTCATTAGGTCATTCCCCCGATTTGTGCGGTACGACAGCTAGCTTGCATTGGCATCCCCAGTTCGCGTTCGATACGTCCCGGTTTTTTCCTTTCTTTTATTCCACCTTAGTTGTAACCAACAACGTTTTTTTTTCGACGGATAAACACCGCTCGAGTTGTTAGCCTCGTCTTCCATCATCTGAGCCCGTCTCTCGACTGGCGGATGGCTTCGCGACGGTTCGGCCCCCCTCCCTTTTGATCTGAACAAGAGCGTCTACCGTCCTCTTTTCGTTGCCGATGGCTCAGGTCTTCTCATCTTTTCGGCAGGTGCGCCGGGTCTTGTGTTGTTTTTCCCACCGAGTGTGCCGGAACTTGCTTCCACCAGCTCAGTTGTTCTCGACAGGCGGCCGCGTGCCGCATCCATTCTTCCCGCTTTCTGGACCAACAGGCGCCCCCTTAAAATTTCAATTCGAATTCCTTTTCTTTCAACGTTTTCAAAAACGAATATGGTTTCACGTCCCCAATTTTCTTTGCGCGCGCGGTCCCCACGGCTCGCGCACTCCACCAGTCGCTTTCCTCTTCCTGTATGAGGCATTGGGTGGTCTTTTCACACCCCGCATCCTGAGCCGTCGTCAGGAGCCAATATCCCTTTTTCGTTTTTTTTTTGACATCGGCTTCGACTTTCCGTTCCCCAGGTATGGTCAGCTTAACTGCTCTTCCAGCGGACGGTCATCTTGAGTGTCGACCAACCGACGTCCTTTATTTTGTAGCGTGGATTTGGATGTTCTCTCCTCAAGCCCAGGGTGTCGTAATCTTCTCTTGAGGCTCCAAACTCCCGCAGTCGCGAGGAATTCTTTTTTTGAAGTTTCCCTTGTGGACACGCGTGCGCGACGTTGGGGAATCCACCACGCCACTTTCTTTCGCGGTAGTGAGACCCTTTTTCCCCCAAGTGCCTTTCAACTTTGAACACACGGGCAATTTCGGAGGTTGCCGACGTAAAATCGTCTCAGCCACCCGCCCGCGACCTCTTCTGAATCGTTTTTTTTCATTAAATTATTCTACACCTTTTATCACCCCTTTAGGGCCGCGGCCGTTCCGGAGTAATCTTGGAATTGACTGCTTTCCCTGGACTCTGTAATTTCCCTAGGGTCTGTCCGGGACCGGGGTCGATCTTGTCCTCCCTATGCGCTTTTTTAGGTCATCATGACGCCATTTTCCGTGACTACTCTCGTATGCCTTTCTTTTTTGTGAAATCTCTCTCCTCCCCTACTGTTTAGATAGAGGACCACAGTTCGGAGGTTAGAGCCCCTTTCTGCATACTTATGATGGATGCCTTCCCTCACCCTACGAGCCTACCCGCGTCTAAGAAATAGCCGGTCGGCCCCCCCCCCCCATACTTTTGCAGTTCTGAGCGGAGGCAATGCCACTTTGTAGACGCCCGGACCAGGCCGCGCTGGTTCACCATTTGGTCACGGTTTCATCTCTCCACTTCACAACGCACCCAGTCCTTCCCAATTGCTCTTTTCCGCTGCTGTTTTATTAAGTTATGTAAAGCTCATATGTCGGTTTTTTCCCACAGATGATTCCGCCTCCCTTGGTGTTTCACGCTGCCTAACGCGACAATCAATTTTTTTTTTTGATTCCGCCACCGTTCCGGCGTTTGACCCCTTTCCTAAACCCCCGCCCCACCCCCTCATTTTTTAGTGCTGGCTTTGCATTTTAGCGACCCAAACCGCTTTTCAGCGTCCGTTTGCCACAGCTTTTTTTGTAATTCCCGACTCCCAACCACTCTACCCCCTCAAAACTTGACTTCTTTTGGTCACTCAACGAACGGCCTTTGTTAGTTTTCGATGGTATCTTTTCACCATACAGGGGCTTGTACTGGGACCCAGTGACTTCCTATTTTTCAACCTTCCCTCATTTACTATTTTCCTTTTACCGGCCGCCTACTGCGGTTTAACTTTTCTCCCACCATTTCATTTTCCTTTCTGAAGAAGGGACTTCATTGAAAGTCTGTCTTTCGTTGTTCTTTTCCCCGATTCTAAAATCCTTCCGCTTTGCCTGTATGACATCTTCTGTTTTTACCCTGCGCGTTTTTATAAGGAGGAGTGGTCGCTTCTTTGTTAATTTGGCCCCGACTGTTTGGAAGCCGTCCGGTCCGGCACGCCTTTGACTGTCGGCGCCGCGGCCTTGCATGCGCCGGCCCGCCTTCGCTTTACATTACTGGCACCGCTTTTTTGACACCTTAGCGCAACCCTTCTCCAAAGAGGGCCCTTCTCCCTTTCCCGTTTCGCTCGTTCACACCGACCGACGATCGCGGACTTTCGAGCGTTGGTAGAGCAAGGGAATTTGTCGCGAACCGTCGCCCCATCGTCTGTACTCACTCTTGGCTCGGTGCTTTCTTTATGGACTTTGGAGCTCCAAGTGCCCCTTTTTGGGGTGTTTACTCCCTCGCGCAAAGTCAAGGTGGCGTGCCTTTTGATTAGTTTCTCCTCCTAAGACGTGGTTCTTTTTATTCCCCTACTGATGGGGACCCCTTTGGATGTCAAATGCCAACAGATCCTGCTTCTCCGCCTTGCACCTGAAGCGATTGCATTCATCAATCGCGATTCTTCCCTCTTCTTTTCCTGATTTTATAAGATCGCTTTCCCACCTTCTCTCTTCTCCCCTTTCATTGGCCTTGCCGCAGAAGCGACTTATTATAGAGCATTCTATAAAGATCTTGCGGCAAATGTCAAGAGTAACTGTCTAATTGTGATGGCTGATGCTCCTGCCAGTCCATTGGTCACATCCAGGCCTCTTTTTGATCCGGGCTGCTGCCAACGTGAAAATGACGTTTGGCCCCGAGCGCCCATTTGCAGTTTTGGTGGCGTTTCTTTCCTTGTCCGAATTCACTTCTGTGAGAAATGTTCCAAGGCTTCCTCCCCCCTTTTTTTATCGTCGCACAACATCCTTCTTAATGTCTTTCTTGTTCCAATGAACCAGGGCTGGAGGCGAAAAATTCTCCCGATCTCTAGTCGGTTTTAATGAGGCTTCCCTTGATTCGACTCCCTTCCCTTTCAGTGGGCCTCCCTGTCTCTAGGGTGCTCATTTTTCTTTTCGGTCTGTGCGAAATTTCTCAACGTCATTAAGATGTCAGAGACAAGGAGGTGCAAAGCATGCGTTTCCCTCTCTCCAAAGTGGCTTTTCCCCTCCCCTCCAGGGCTACTTCTATTTTTTCCAATGTCCACCGCTCACGATCTACCCGACACCCGTTTTACAACCGGTCGAAGACACAGACCCCACACCTCGCGACTACGGAGCGTCGCTTCAGCGGAAGCCAGCGAATACAGCCCTTCCCCGCAAATTTTTCTTAGAGCTGACCCAGAAACCTCCTCCCTTCACACCCCATTTTCTTTCTTTCTGTTTCTTTGAATGATACCGCCCTTTTGTATTTCGCCCTTGGCGGCCGTGTTGGCAAACTATCGTCTTTTCATAGCGACTGGTTCAAAAAATAAAATAGCCCTGCGGACTTTTCTTTTTCCTTTTCTTCCTCTCGTTGTTGTTGTCTTCTCTCTTTGGTTCAGATCCAGTCCTCTGATGTCCTCTTAGGAGACGGAGCATAACAACGTATTTTTCCCCCAACATGCACCTATTCTCCCCCCCCCTTGGCTCAGCTCTTTGTCTTTTTCCCTTCTCCTAGTCCTGATTCTTCTACCATTGCGAGGGGATGGATTGGTTGCGGGCTTGCCTCCCCTAGCCTGGTGATGGCTATGTCAGACTGGGCTCCGTCCGCGACGGCTACGTAGGTCGCGGGTTTTTTCTCTTTTCTGTATTAGGGATTCGTGCCTTTGTGTAGGGTAGGATCTTTCTAGTCTTTTCCCCGTTACGGCCCTTGCGGCTCCTGTTTTTCCCTTCGAGAGTAGGATTCATCTTGATTTCCTCGATTTGACGCTCCTTTTCCGTGGACAATCGCTTCCAGCCCACCTCGCTCTGTCGGAAAAGTTTCTTATGCCTTTACTTTTTATTTGGCGCGCGCATTTCTCGCTTCAGCCTGCTCCTGACTTTTCCGGGCCTCTGGACTTTTCGCCCAAGCCCTTTTCATTTACCTGGCCATTGATGGTGGTTTGTCTCATCACATATCCTTTTTTAAAAGTTCTCTATCTTCCCTTCTAGCCCCGGCTCCTTTTTTTTTTTCTGGCTGAGGGCCCCTTTAATCCTTTTCTAGCATTTATACCACCACGGCGGGCCGTCTTTGCCCCATAGGCATCCACCTTCCCTAATTGAAGAACGTTCTAAAATGTCTGAATCCTTCTCCCTCTCTTATCGACCTTGCGCTTATCCTTTCCTTTTCGCCCCATTGACTGGGGCTTCTTAGTCGATTGCTTAGATATGTACCAGCTGATTCGCGTTTAGCGCGTCATTGAGTAAATTTGCCAATTCTTAAGATTGACCTGCTTAGTAGCCTTCTCTTTTTGTTATTTGAATTTTTCCTCCCCCTCTTCTCCCCGCGTTAGCTCCTAGCCTATCCTCGTACCATCTTCCACTTCCGGTCCCAATCCGTTTACGTATTAAAACCCCTTAGTCCTAGTGGTCTCCCCTCCTTTTTCTCCTTCCCCATTTCGCGCGGAAGCCGGCGGATGTTCTTCGTTGGCCTCACGGGTTTTCATTCCCTTTGTTTTTCTACGGCTAAGGTCCTCGATCGTTTTTCTTTTCCGCATCGAGTTCATTGATCTTTATGCCCCCCTCTTTTTTTTTTTTTTTTCTGGCCGTCAGGATTTCCGTCAACTTCAGGACGGCATCAAAGAGCAGTTTTTTTCGAAAGGCCGCTGTTCGCAGAATACACAACTCGTCCTTGTCTTGCGCCCCTTCCCTTACAGCAGAAGCCCGTCATCCCCATTTTTCTTTTCTTAAACCGATCTTGTCATCCGGCCAACTTTCTGCAGCGCTTCGCCTATCCAGGTTCATCCTAAGTCGCCTTTTCATATTCCGCAAGTATGAACCCTTAATTTTCTTTTGTCTTTTAACAAACCGTTCATTCGGTTTTCCAGTTGTCAGTCAAGCCACTTGAGGGGTTTTAACGGCTTCACTTTTCCACCCGTTCGCCCTTATTTTTAGATCCCCGCGACTCCCAGCCGCTTAGGCTCGTCTTGAGTTTCGCACCCATCACTCCTTTTGCGTGGCTAGGGCTAGCAGCAACCTTTTGTTTCCCTTCTGATACTCTTTTTTCCTTCTTCAAGCCGCCAGTTGCTTCTAGTCTACTTTTTGATGTTCGTTACTTTGCCGGGTTCCGACGTTGTTCGGCTCCACTCATCCCTGTGTTTTTCCCCGTTCGGCAGACGTTGTTTTTACCCCCCCCCTTTTTTGTCCCTCGTGTTTTTTTTCCCCCACGGGCATTGGCTTTGGTCCCTCCTTACTTTCCTGGACAAGAGCAATGTGGCGGGGTCGTTTCATTGCTATCTGATACACCTTTTTCCGAACCGTGTCCCATTTCGCTTTCTTGCGTCTAATCCTAGTGCCTTGCAGGCCGCTCGGTCCGTGTAATAGCGATGTGTCGACAGGCGTGCGATGCGTCCCTGGGGTGAGGATTTTGGGATCATTTTTCAGTATGTCTTTTTAATGCCCCCCCCCCCCCCCTTTGGCGCCGCCGAGTGTTTTTTTTCCATCCTCCCTTCCCCTCCTTGTAGAGAGCTGGTTTGACCAAGTTTCTCGGAGGTCCCTTCAAGACTTCCTTTTGCCTTTCTGGTAAGCTGGGTGTACCTGATACGCACTTAATCCCTCTGACTCATGACGCTCTCTTGAATATTCCTTCTTGTTTACCACCTTTCTTTCCACAGTGCCTTGCTACTTCTTCCATGCCAATATTGATTTGCCTCCCTTCATGCGCGCTCTATTGTTCTGTCACAATGTGTAGCTCTCTTAACTTAAAACTGACAAAATTCCTCCATCCCTTCCTTTTCCTTTTCTTATCGTATGCACTTCGGTCCCACTGTCCTTCCCCAATGAAAGGTTTTTTCCCCGATTTCATTGGTAGTACCGGTCTCTAACGCGAATTAACAGTGAGCGTTGTTGTGATGTTGCCTCCACCCCCTTTCCCTTACCCGGTTTCCCCACGACATTCCTCCCACTATATTGGCGGGCATGGTTGTTAGGCCTACCGCTTTGCGGCCAACAATCTTTTCCGGAGAGGTACGCCCTATACAACCCCCCCCGCGACCAGAAAAAATTCAGGTAGTGGTTACGCACTCCCAGATGTGCCTCTTGTCTTTTCGTTGCCTTGTACAAACCCTATGGGATCTTGGACCAACTGTCTCCCTTTCGACTTCCCGTTTCTCACTGGTCTTGTCTTCTCGCTCTTTTGGCCGAATGGGTTTTTCCCCCCCACCCCCCTTCGATGTTGATCATGACTACTTCATCTTCCTAGAAGCTCTTGGATGATCGCCCTTTTTCAGTCTGGGGTCAGCCTTCCTTCTTTCCTTTTCTTCTCTGTTTTGTTTAGGCGAGTGTCTCCTTATGCCGTGGCGTGACGGTTAGTTGGTCTTTTTTTCCACATTATCCTCAAGAATTTTCTCTTTGTCAAGTCCTTTCCTTTCCCTCCGATGCGGCTTTGAGACCCCATTTTTGGAAACAGGTTTCTTTTCATTCACCGGCCGCAATACTCCTTTTTAAATCTGAGTAGAACAGCGCTTAGACTCTCTCGCCCCCTGCCCCCCTCTTCGCGTGCACTCTCTGGCCCGGTTGGTCGACAACCGTGAATTGAGCGGAACCGTCCGAGCCCACCGCTTCCTGTCGAGATTTTCTTTTTCCTCCAATTTAGGTCACTCCTTCCGTCTTCTCACGATGCCTTGGGTTTTTTTAACCCCCCCCTTCTCTCCCGACCCGAATGGGTTTTTTTCCCACGGAATTTTACTGAGCTACTATGCCTGTTTGTTAGGATACGACCTCTCTTTTCCTCCTTTTCTTCCCCATCCCAAAGCCTTCTGCTAGCAGCCATATGTGGCTCTTTCCCCTCTCAATGACGCGGCGACGATTGCTATCTTTTATTTACGAGAGATTTTCCCCTCTGAGAGCATTTCTTTTTCCCCCGTCTCAGTGAAGAGTCCAACTTCGTAGCTGCATTTCTCAGATATCTCCTCTGCTTTCATGGGATCCAAGGTGGCCAGTATTGACTGTTTTTATGAGTCTTAACCCTTTTTTGTACCGTGCTTTCCTCCGGCTTTTCTCTTCTTTGGTTTTCTTCCCCGGCCAGACTGCTTTTTTCACTCACCGAGCTTTCCAATTATGTCATATGCCGAGAGGCGTGTTGGCACTTTTTCCATTTTCACCTCTTTCGATTCCCCCTTTTTTTAACTTCGCTACAAAAGGGGTTTTCTTCCCCCACAACCCCGGCAGAAAATGCGGTTTCTTTTCTTTCGGTTAACTGACAAAGGGCTTGGCTAAAGTCTCTGTTCCCCCTGATCTTTAGTCGGTGCCGGGCTGAATCTTCGAACTACATTCTCGCTACCGGACTACGTGTTTTCCTCTGCCCGGGGAACGATAGATGGTGGCCGGTCTTTTTCAGCGCAACCTCTATCAGTGTCAAGAAGGCGTGGCGTTTTGTAAGATGCGAGCACATAATATATGATGGTTTTTCTCTTCCTTGCTGCAAGTCGACCTGGAAATGCGACTTGCGCCAGAGCCCCCCCCTACACTTCTTGAAGCAAATCAGCCAACCTCCTTCCGTCTGCCGTTGGCAGCGGAGGCCCAGTCGACACAGCCACTTCCAAGCCCTCGGCTTCCCTTTCAGAGCCCCTCCCCTCCGGACCAGCCCCCCCTTTTTCATTCCTCGTTCATGGTCTTAGTGCATTTCAATCAAGACAACTTCACTTTTTCTGGCCAGAGGTGGTCCCTAATTTTTATACATTTCCCTTTTTTTTGGGCACCTTAAGTTGTGATGTTACGGTGCGACTTGGTCCCCACATCAAACTTTAGTAGTTGAGCGGATCCCTCCTTATCCTATATCTTTTCTTCTTTTTTTTTTATCTCTTTGAGGAGTAATCCGATCTTTTCCCTCCTCGATGTTTGTCCCGGTAGCGAGCGGAAGAAGCATCCCCCCTTTTTTTTTCCCCCCCCAAATGGCCAATGATATTAGCCAGCGGGCCGTCCTTTTGCGTTATCATCCTCTGAAAAGAAGAGAGATTTTTCCCCCTTTTCTTTTGGATTCGGTTTTTCTTCTCCAAAGCCGATTGATTTGTCTTTTTTGATGGATAGGAATGACTTGGTCTTTGGCCGCTGGCCGTACGGTCGCGCTGGTTGGCTGTGGAGGGGCAGGGTTTAGGTGCTATGGTAGACTTTAGTCCTTCCTCCCGTTTCTATGGAGTTACTCTTCTACACATAATGGCACAAGGGACCCATCGAGTCTTCTGTGAGTCTGATGTTTGCCCCTCTCCTTTTGCTCTTCAAGGTGGCCATCGCGTGGCGCTTTCTGTCTTCAGACCACCCATTGATAGGTTTCCCCCCCTTCTACTTTCCTTCTTGTGTTAGCGTCGCATTTCTCGTCAGCCCCGATTTCCTGCTTGGGATCGGGACCCTTTCCTGTTTTTCCGCCCTTTTCCTGAAGACTCATTTCGTTTCTTGATGTTGTTTTTTCTCAACCCTTTTTTCTCCTCCTTCCGTTCTCTTCCCTATTCCCTGCTGATCCACCCCGTTCCCTTTTTTCAAAGTTACTGCTGACTTGTTATCTTTTTTTCCCCCCCCCACCAAACCAACACAAAGCACAAACACCCAAACGTCCTTTTGCGACTCAGCCCGCTTCACATTGTTCCTTCCTTCCTTTTCCCACCCCCCACTTCTTCCCCAGCGCCTCACCCCCAACTTACCCTGTGACGGAACGACTTGATCCATGTTGTTGGAGCCCTGAGCGATATATTTCCCTTCGGCAATGGTTCCCTTCTCCTCGCTCTGACTAACCCCTCCCCTCTTCTTTTTTTCACAGCGGACATGGCGCGCGAGAGTATTGAGTCCTTCCCCCCTCCGTTTGCGGATTCGAAGCAGTATCCTTTTGGAAATTTTTTTAATCCAAAATATTTCCTCTGTTTTTTCCCCCTGACCCATCCCCTCTCCCTTCTTGTCTCTCTTACCCTTTCCCCAAATTCGTGTCTTTGAGAGACCGGTTCCCCCCCCCCTCCTATAGTGGTTTCTGTCGTTCTTCCTTTTTCACCTGGAGTTCCGATCGACACTCGTGGATGGCCCCTTTTTCTCCCCTGTTTCGTCCCCCCGTTTTATGACCACGCCCCCTCTCATGCTTCCTTCTTTTTCGTTGACGTTGTAGGCCTTTTCCGAGACCAGATTTCTTCCTTTTTTGCCACGCGTCCCTTGCTCTGTCATGTCACCCTCGTTTATGCCGGACCAAGCGGCGGCGGCGAAAGGCACCTTCCTGACCCGTTCGTCCGACCCCCCTCCTTCTTACGATTGAGTCCAAACCCTCAGAAAACTTACAACCGCGTACGCACTTTCCTCCTGCTTCTCGCGACCACCCGAACAGTTTCTCTTCAACCTGCAGCTGCCTCTCTTGCTTCAGTCCATGTTTCCTGCCTGACGTCGCATTCATATTCCTTTCGTCAGTATTCCCCCTGTCCTTCTCTTTTTTTGATCGGTGCAACAACGCATTGCGTCGTCAGGGAGACATTCAGTGAGGGCGGTAAACGGCTCTTTTTTTTCCAGGTGACCTTTCTTTTCCACGACACAGAGAACCGCACATCTCCCAGGTCATTCCTTTTCTTTCCCCCTCCCCAAACGAAGTCCTTTTTCTTGGTCTCTTGATGTGTTTTATTCCTTTCTCGTTACTCCCACTCCTTGTTGTGGTCTTAATGGGGGAATTTGTTTTTTACTTCCCCCTTAAGCCTCGCGATGTGAGTGTTGAGTAGGATTAGGGGACCTGCCGTGCGCACTTTTTCTTCATCCCCCACCCCGCATTTTCCTTGTTTGCTTCGGTTCGTGCGCACGGCTGCCCCCCCCCCTTTCTTTGAGAATCGGTTCCCCCCCCCCTTTCCCCTTGTGCTGCAGTTTGTTTTGAAGTACGCTCAGAAACGGAAACGATTTTACATTCTTTCTTCTTTTTTTTTTTCGTTTTTGGGTCCTGTACTAGAGGTACACTTTTTTCAGAAAATGAAGGGCTCGGCCTTTTCCTTGCTATCCCTGCTTTCTTCTCTTCAAAGGTTTCTTTAATAGTCCCCCTAGTGTTTTTAAGGTTTTCCACCCCCCCCAGGCTTTTTTCATTCTTCCGCTTACTCTGCTAGATTTTTAGTGATTGATTTTCATTTCCCTCCTCATTCCCGGTCAATTCCCTTTTTATGGCTGCCGCAGTCCGAGTGATTTGTTTGTAATATCTCTTTTTTTACTCAGTGGTGGTTGTTCTCTCTCTTCCCACCTAAGGACACTCGGCGGCTTCTCACTTTCGGCTTCCGGCCTGCTTGGCGGGCATGATCGAATCCTTCTCTCAATAGTGAACCTTCTTCCCTCCCTTTCGATGGTATTGACCCCCCCTCTGGCGATTAAATCTTTTCATATTTCATGCCAATTCCCCCTAGGGAATCGCACGTGAAGGTCTCGGCCACCCTCCCTTTCACCCAGTTACTTTTAGTGTTAGACATTCCTTCCCCTTTTCCCAACGAACAGTGGCTCATCATTGCTCTTTTCCGGTTTTCCTATTCTTCCCCCCTTCTTCCTCACCCAATGCCCGGTGTTTCCCCTCTCAGGCATCCTTGTTGTGAAACGTCTCCTCCTTAACGCGCCTCCCGTTATTCTTTTTGTTATTCTACGTCGCGAACGGGTGTCCTCCATGTACCTAAATCCTGCCCAAACCTCCTCGACTCCAATTGCGGGCCTTTTTTCGTTTTCAAACCGCTGCCTGTTCCTGCCAAAGATTTGTTCGAAGTCGCGCCCTATCCCCCTCCCCAGATACTCACCCTGGTCCTGTGTGTTGTTCTAACGATGACCTGCTCTCTGCGTTCATTACTTCTCTGTACACAACATCTTTTCCGCCGTTTTCACCAAGTAGAAGACGATCCTTAATAACTGGTCTATGGCTTCCTGCCGCGGAGCGGAACCGCTGGTTTTTTCCCCTCGCCCCCCCCGTGACCACTCTCTTTTTTCATTAAGACGGTGAAGACTTCAGGCCCGATCGTCTTTCTTCTTCTTGCCTGGGACAGAGGACTTCCACTTTTGCGGCTGCGACCTTTTGACGTATTCCCAAATGGTGTGGTCTTTTTCCCCCCTCCTCCCCTTCTTGATTTTCGTTCGGAGTTAATTGTCTTCTTTTTTTGCCTCAGGGCAGTCACAGCGGTTATTCCTTCGCAGCTAGCCTTTCCTGTCCCTGCCCTCTCCTCGCTGTCTTGCTTTAATGGCCTCTTTCCTGACCCACCAACTACTGACAGTTCCCCTCCCGAAGACCCCTTCATGAACTCTCCTGCGCCTCTTGACGTCAAGAAAATGGACTGATCTGCGTCTCCTCTCTCTTTCCTCGCCACGTGTCTTGGTTTTAGCGCTAACAAGCGCAACCCGAAGCATTCTTCTTTTTTTCTCTCCTTTGTAAAGGTTCTTTTCTTTTTCTTCCTGCTCGGGCTACACGATGCTCCCCTCGGGGTTATTCGCGCAAAGACCCGACGCACCAACTTCCTTTTAAGACTTCTCCCCTTCTTTTCTTTGACTACCGCTCTTTTTGTCATAACTTTTCTTAAAAAGTCCAACTTCCGTTTCATCGCAGCATTGGGCGATTGTCAATACCCCTTCCCTCTCCCTTTATGCCCGATGATCTTCAAGAGCGTTCAAATTCGTTCTCCAGGGAATTTTTTTCCCTCTGCTTCTCCTTGCGAAACTCTCTCCATCGTCCTATACAGTCGCCCCTTCGCCCATTGATCCCGACTTTTCACTCTACTTTTGGCTTTTTTCATAATTTGTTTCCCAAGCCCTGAAGCCGTTTTTCTCTTCTCTTTATGCTTCCCCCCGCCCTTTTTCCCCCCGAGTCGCTGCTTCCCCGCCTGGCTTTTTTTTTTTTGCTTCCATTTGTTTCCCTTCCCCTGAGCTTGAGAACTTTGAAAAGCCTGCCCCCTTGGTGTTCTCGAAACCCCCCCATACTGGCCGAATGATGTTCTTCTTCTGGTTACCTAGTTTAGTGAGGCGAAAAGTTTCGTCCAATATTCCCTTCGTTTCTGGTCTTTTCTCCATGCGAGACCCCCAATTTTTTGAATTGTAATCCTCCTTTTTCTCCCTAAGAGGTTTTTTTTGCCGTCCAATCGCCACCGCGCTGGCCATCTGATCAAGCGTACGTCTGCTTTCCATTAATTTCTTTTCCCTAGATACCCGTGGGCCATCTCCTCAGGGCCGAATTCCTTCCCGACCAGAACAGCGCTCCATTTTCCCTAAACCCTTCTCCCGGCTAATCAATCGCAACCCCCCCTCCGCCTTTTACGGTCTCCTTTCGCGGAAGCCGTATCCCCTTCGGACCTGTCCATTTCCCTTTGGTTTCTGCCGTCAATCCCCTCACCAGTTCCCCCCTCTCCCCAACTTGTCGAACTTTTTCTTTCTGTTTCCCTTTGACTTCCTCCCCTACCCGTTTCTCCTTCCCGCTGTGGCTAATATTGGATGGTGTGGCGCACACGTATAGTGTGATGCTCGGTCTGCTAGCGACGGGGACACCAATTCCCCTCTTCTTCCACTTGAATTCTGCATATAAGGAGCATCTATCTTTATCCTCCCAGTTGTTTTTTTTTTGGTGCTCGAGATTGCTGAAGGAGACTTTCTTCTCGCCTCTTCTGTTGTACCTTTTTCTGTCCTCTTCATTATCACACCTACCTGTGTGCCCAACCTGGACAAATGATATTAGCCAAGCTATATTACTGTGCTGTTTTTTAATTCCTGAGAACTCTCCCTCTCCTAACCCCAATTTTGAGGGTTGATGGCTATTGGAGTGCTCTCTCCCCCGTTAGTTTTTGGCATTGTGGCTGTCCGGTTTACTGGGCGCCTGCTGACGAGATTTGTCCTTGTTCGATATGGTTGGGGATTCTTCTTTCGGTCTAAGGTTCTGTTGTTGCTCTGGATTTGCTCTTTATTTCATTCTTCTTATGGCTTCCTAACGGGCCATCCTCTCTTCTCTTGTCACAAGACGTTTGTCAGCGTTGTCCAGCGGTGTTCGCGAGCCCCACTTTCTTCATCCCAAGTCTTATCGGCTTTTTCTGGCCTTGGGAGATTCTTTTATCTTCAACTCCTCCCTTGAATGCTATTGGAGTTCCTTCTCCTTTCTCTTCCCCTACATTTTCCCGTTTTCCAGCCCCCAGACCTCATTTTTCTTGCTTTATGTTTTTTCGATCCCCCCATTTTTTTCAGTCTTTTTCCCGTTCCCGCCACGATCTTTTCCAGCGCCCCGTGATTACCCCCAGTTCTCATTCAGGACTAATGAAGTGTTCCTCCCCTTTGTTGAGTTGTCCCCTGTCTTTGCCTTCAGTTTCACAAGCCGGCTGCCCTTTTTTCCCCCAATTTTCTTGCCTTAGACCGCACATCCCCCTCATCCGATGCAGAAATATGGATACCATGTAGCCCCCCTTAGCGTCTATTTTCCCTCTGATTCTCCGTTCTTTCGCTTCCGGAAAGGACCCAATTATTTTCTCTCGCTGCTGATTGCACTTTACCACTCGTAATTCCGTTCCTCCTATTTTGCCTGTATTTCAATCGCCGTCAGATTTGATGCTTCGAAACATAGTGCTTTTACATTTAATACCATTTTTCCCCATCGATTTTAGAAATATGATAAAAGTATTCTTTTTTACATTAATTCTCTTGTCTTTCGCTACGGATTAAACACCCTCGCGTCGTGCCTCTAGTCGTTCCTCATTTCTAACCTTGTCGGCCGCGCTCGTCAAGTCTGAGTCTTTTTTTGCCTGAAGGTGCGCCTATAACAACTCGTTTGTCCTCCCTCGCGTCCGAAGCCCCCTTCTTTCTTAAGAGTCCTCCTTCTCAGTTTCTCTAGACTTCCATATTTTCGTTAGGTTTTCTTCCCGGTCAGGAGTCATGTCCCACTCGGTTTCCATTGCTTCTCCCCTCTGCTCGTTCCGTGCGTCCCCCTTAAATGAAGTTTCTTCTCAAGGCGTTTTTTTCTTATGAAAACACTCGCACCTTTAAACCCATCTCCCCTCTCATTGGCTTCCCTTTACCCCCCGAATTTCGTCCCTGGCCAAGGTAGCTGAAGCATCTCTTTTAAACCCCCTTCCTTCCCATTTAAGTCGCATTCCTCTTCTCGCAGTATGACCCTGCTCTTTTTTGGCTCTTTTCACAAACCATCCAGCCTTCCTTTCTTTTCCTTGAAGTCCAATAGACCAGCTGTTCCTTGCCTCCTTATTTCGACTTTTACCTTTTCCCCCCGTTATGTCCAGCTCCCTTCCCCCGCGCACCGTCTTCCGGTGATCGTTTGCCGTGGAAACCAACGGCCTTTTTCTTTGTTTTTTGCTTTGTGATCGGGCTTATCAGCCCTCACCTTTTTGAAGATTCCCCGTCGGAAGCTTGTTTAGCTCCACACCCTTCCCTTAATGCCGCGAGGCATTTTTTTTCGTTAGGTTCGTTCCCGGTTGGACCTCCTTTCCTCGGACGGGTACTATCCCCCCCAAGCTCACTTTGCTTTTTCTTTCGGCGCCGGCGTTTTGCCCAGTTGCTCTGTGATAATATGGTTGAAACGGTAATGTCGGAAGGTTGAGATTTTTCAGATTCCTCCCCCGGTCCCTGCATGATGGCGGCCTGTTCTTAGTAATTGATATAGATGCTCCACTTTGCCCCCTCCACTGTATTTCTTCCACGGGCAGTTTTCTTCCCTTCATACCTCGTTATTTTGCCCTGTCGCAGAAGGGCCGACTTTAATCGCCAGTTTTTTCCGACAGGAGTTTCACTATCGGCTATCGAGTAATCTGCTCTGGATTTTAGTGCGATTAATGACCTATTCCATGGACTACTCCCCCTCTGATTCGACGAAGTCCTAGGAATGCTGTGGTACCATCTCTCTTTTCCTCAATCAAGTTTTTTTTTTGTTAGCATTGATATGTACACAGCCGGTTCAATATGAGGATTTCCTCCCCAGAGTGGTCTTTTCCTGTCCTCTTTTGGAATGATCCGCACTCCTGCGCCTCGTACGCTCTCGTTGAATATGCGCCGACGGTTCCTTTAGTGGATTCAGAGGAATGGACTCTCCTCCCCTTAATGACCCACTATTGATTCTGCCTCCGGAACGCCTTTTCCTTTCTACAGGTTTATTCCTTTCTCCCCTTCCCTTTCCCAAGAACGGTACTAAATCAGTGCTCTTTTAGGGTCTCCCTTTCACCCGGACTTCCCTTCCTCCCCACTGTCCCTTGTGTTGTGGTACAACGAATCTTTTTTTTGTTTTGCAAAGACTGCTTAGACCTGCGAACCCCAGTGATTCTTTTCTCTCCCCTTCCGATATTCGGGGACGGCCACCTTTCACGAACCATCGCAACCATCCGTCCGCATGGCGGGCATGTTTGGCTACCACTCTTACTATCAGGCTACTCTTTTCAACCCTCGCCTCGAACTCCCGTTTTTACCCCCCCCCGGAAAAAGGACGTTTTTGGTTCCTCCTCAAAACGATTTTGACTTTCGCTTTGGTCTATGTGAAAACATTCCGGGCTTTGGTCCTTGGGCCCCCCTGTCGAAGCGATCCCCTCCCCCCCTTGTATATGTCTTCTTACTACTGCCTGTCGACTTCTGTTGTTGAAAACTCTCCCCCCAAGGCGTTTTTCCTTATGAAGATTAAGGACAGTCTTCTCTTCTCTTGACGGGGTCTCTTGCCCTCCAGCGCTGCAGCTTCCCTTCGTATTACAGAGGGGTTCGCGCGTGGCGAAGACAAGTTTTGTTTTGCCCATTTTAATGTGGTTGCTTGTTTTGTCAGACAGCATTTTTTCCTTTCACTTTTTCTTCCTTCCGTCCCAGCCTAATTGACTGTATCCGCGCTCGCTTTGTGCAGCATTTGCCTGTTCCTTGAACATCATGAAAGTACGCATTGCGGAAAATTTATGTCCTTCCCCCCCCATCTGCCGGCCGGTAGCTTCTCTACCCATACCCTCATTTATAGGACTTCGCTCGCTGGCGGCAAAACGGGACCTTGTAGTTGAGCGCCGACTCTCACCGAAGTCCGCCGGATTCGAGCTACGGTGTAGGTTCCTAAGAAATGAGGACAAAATAGGGTCTTCTTCTTCCTCTTCGTTGTTTGAATACCTTTTCTTCCCCCGCCCCCACCGCATTGGGGAACCAAGTGTTGAGACGAATGAGGGGATCGTTAGTACCTCGAAGCGCTTTGGAATCATGGTGAGACCAACAAATGTACCAAGCTCTTCAGTCCCTCATCCATTCCGGCTATTTCTTTTCCCAAAATTAAAATTGCTCTCTTCGCGAGTTTATCAGAGGATTTTGCAAAATCTTGAGGCGCCCGTAATTTGTTGTCCATTCTCATAAATCCCTTTCTCCCTTTCCTTAGAATCGCGCTCCCTTCCTCATAATGCCTATGCGCTCGCACATCAGTTGTCTGGTGCTCTCCCCTTTTGCAATTTTCGCCGGCTGTGATGGCTGATCAACAGTTCCCTCCCACCGGAGATCCCCCCCTTCTCAGTACTTTTCTGTAGTTTCGTCTGGTTTTACCGGGGTCGTACTTACCGGGAGTGGTTGACCTGTTGAAAAGCTGCTACAAAAAGGTGGATCTTGAAAAACAACATCCCTTCCTCCCCTTCTTGTCTGTTTCATTTCGGTTCCAATCACTTCTTTATGAGGCACAAATTTCTTTCCCGCTCCCAAGCGACAGTGTCGGTTTTTTCGGGATAATTGCGCGATCCCTGTGGACGCCTGAAGAAAGACCGGTTTCCTCTTTTTTCTGTTGCCTCCCTCCCCTCCCCTCCTCTGCAAACGCTTCCCATCTCATGAGGCTCTGTGCAAGCATTGCGAGCAATTCGGATGTTGGCGCCAGGGCGATCTCAAGTGGAATGCTCGCTCAGAGCATACCCGACCCACCCTGTCACTCGGAGTTACGTCGCCCCCCATCCCTATCCCTGGTCCGAGTTCAATCTTCGGTCCTCTTCTAGACATCCTTTCCCCAAGCCCATGGCGGCTTTTTCCGCGCCCGCAACCTATTCCAGCCCATGACCAAAATGTAGAAATCTCGCGTCGTTCTCGTGTTTCACCCAAATAGGGGTATTCTCCCCCCCTTTTTCTTTCTCTTCCTTGCACATGGTTTTCCCCTTTTTTGTTTTTCCTGTCTCGAGTCTCCTGGTTACATCAATAGTCGGACTGGATGATCAGTATCTCCTTCCTCCACGTGTTTTTGTTTGATTGACTCCATCCGATACAGTTTCCGCCGATTTGATGTTGTCGGTTTGACTTCTCAACAAACCTTTCCCCCCCTCCTAGTCTCCTTTTCCTCTTCATTTTGTCCTTAATCACTCTCCCCCTTGGACTGCTTTTTCCTTCACAATTTTCGGTGAGCTGCTGATGGTTTCTCGAAAGTTTGGGTTGGCATTGATGGCTAGGTCCGACTCTCCGGGCTCTACGGCATTTCTATCTCTCATTTTTCTGATGGAGTCTTCTTTCGTTCTCTTTTTTTCTGGGTATCTCGTCTGTTCTTCTCGGATTCGGCCTTGCGGCGCACGGGACGATCTCGATCTTGACATGCTGTGGCACCGCCGCCGCTTGCGCTTGTCAGCGTGGCAAGCGCCGTTGGTTTTCGGCCAGCGCCCATCAGATTTGGTTTTTTTTCTTGGATGTCCAATGATGCAGTTTCTTCGAATTTTTCTCCCTCCTTTTTCCTCCCCCGAGAGACGGAATCTTTGGCTTTGGACAGAGACTTTTCGCCTCCCAGCCTGTTCATAACCGACAACTCAGACCTCATTTTTCGTCCCTTGATGTTTTTTCCCCTTCGCAGGCTGTTCATTTTTCCCCCCCTAGGTCATTTCCTGATCCCCCCCCCCCTCCCACTCCCCCCTTTTCATTCTTTCTGGAGCTCGGTTTGAGGTGGTCACGTTCATCTCAGCCCGGCTTACAAGCGGGGTCCAACAATGAATGCCGTCAGCGCCACATTAACCTCCTCCCTTGTATCCATGTCTACTTCTAGGCTTTTCCTCCCTGGCTCGATCTCACGTTAGTTCTTCGGCATGGCCCCCTTCCTGGGCGAGAGCGTCAAGCGCTCGGAAAAGCTTCCCTCATCGGTCGATTTTTTTTTTTTCGTGCCTTTTCAAATCGCTTCCATCTTTTCGTGTAGGTCTCAATTGACTCTCTTTGTTTGGTAATCAAAGTTATCCCATTTTCGTGATCTAGACCCGATCCCGTCATTCGTATCTCTTAAACTTCACGTTTTCCCAATTTTTCCGGATTACACACCCGCTCGTGCATTTGCGCCTCCTGCGTCCTATTCCCCCTTCTAGATGAGCCCCTTGTAGGTCTTAGTTTTTTCTTTTGTTAGCGATCAACATTCCGTTTGTCAACAAACTCCGCGAAGTCAGCGATCGTTCCGTTGGATACCGGCTCATTCTCTTTCGACTCCTTTCCGGAAGGTTGAGGCGTTCCTTGATTGCTTTAACGCTGTCTCCCTTCCGTCCCCTCCTACTTTTTTGGGGGCTTTTCAGCAAGGTTCGTGCGCCGCAGAAATGCGTGCTGCCGCTGCGTTTTGTCAACAAGTGATTTAACTTCCAAACCTCCATCTCCCTTCTCTTTTCCATTCTCCTGAGCACATCGCACTTCAGCTCATCCAAAAGCGTCTGAAGCCTTTCGCGAGTCCCTCCGTAGCGCACTCCTCATGA
>Ga0179593_1687005_pt1 | contig 38925 bp, 61 predicted proteins | sample CZODoug2_1_08_16_FD_185931 | JGI IMG/M metagenome (GOLD analysis project Ga0179593, IMG submission 185931) | Vadose zone soil fungal communities from Angelo Coast Range Reserve, California, USA - CZODoug2_1_08_16fungal (PacBio error correction) | ecosystem: Environmental > Terrestrial > Soil >... | reverse complement strand
TTAGTTTTTTTTCTCCTTTTTCGGCTTTTGTGTCTTTTTTCTCAGAGGCCAGACAACCTTTTCCCTTTCCTATATTTTACCTCTTTTTCTCCTTTTCGGCCCTTTTTTCTTTCCGCCCCCCCTTCTCGGAACGGTGCATTTGCCCTCCAGGCCCCGCTATTTTCATCTCGAGGTTCCGATCGCCTGCTCTCCTTCTTCTGCTCGCGACCTTTTCCTGAGAATTTCCCATAAGTATTTTTTTTTTGGGACTTTTTTTCTTTCACAAACTGTTCGTCTTTTCCCCCTGTTTTACCCTCGGTTCTCCGTCGAAATTCGATCTGTCCAACCCCAGAGTGTTTCTCTCCGATCCCCTTTTTCCTTTCCGAGACGTTTTTCTCTCTCCTCGACAGAAATGCGAGATGTCGATTCTCACTCTATCCCGAAAACTCTTGCGAGATTGTCGGCTCGACGATGCCTTTTTTTTGATCTTTTCCTTCTTTCGAGTGCTTCTAGCAATGTTCCTCTCTTGACTGTTTGTCTTTTTCTCGCACCTTTGTTTTGACTTTTTTTCTTTTTTTGGTTCTGTCCACCGATTCCACAACGCCCCTTTCTTTTGTCGATCGAACCAGTCCCTCATATGACAGCCTTTCCTGGTCTATCCTTTCGATCCCTTCTTTCTTTTTGCCCATTTCCACCAGACCTCTCCTCGCTTTCGATTCCATCGTACTTGAATCCAACGGGGACGGGCCCTTTTCGTCGGTCAAATTGTTTTAAAACTCCTTCCTGTTGTGAACCAACCCCTTTCCTCCGGTGTTTCCCATGAAACGTTTTTCTTCCAAATCCTAAGCTCAAATCGCCCCTCGGAAACCTTCGATATGGCCCCCCCTGATTTAGCAATCCTCCAGACCCCCCCGTCTTTCTTTTTCCTCAGCCACTTTTAGCTTTCAGCGGTTCACCTTTTACCCATCACCTCGCTAGATCCAACCGTCCCGTCCTCAGATTTCCTCGAACTGCCGATCACTCGCCAGGCATGCCCTTCGGATTTGCCGTTGGCAGGAGGTAGGTTCAGTTTTCAAAGAGGCTCTGATCTTCCTTCTTCTCCTTTTCCTCCCCCTCCAAACCCCCAGCACTTCTTTGGCACATTGAATGACAACCTCCCCAATTTTCAGTTCCCTTGAACACCATGCTTTATGATCCCTCTCACCTGGTTCATCACATAAGCTCTTTTCTATGATTTTTCCTTAGTACTCTCCCCCACCCTAAACTTCTTTTCTTCTGCCCCCGGGGATTCCTCCCCCCTAGGTTTTCAAGGGCAGTCGCCGCGCTTAGGAATTCTATTCTTTCCCAGTTAGTCCTTTCCTGGTCGTTTCTTAGGTTCCCCTTATACTAAAAAAACCCTGGTTCCCTCCCCTATTTGAATTTCTTCCATAGTCCTCCTTCCGTCTTCTCCCCTTTTCGCTCATCGATCCCCTTTCAGACATTTTTGCGCGGATTCTCGTTACTTGTTCCTCGTTTTTTTTACTTTTCTTCCCCATTCGTGACTTCTTAGAGTCTCCCTATGACTGGCATTTGTCCAGTTTCACTCCCTTTCTCGTTTCATTTTTTCCCATCAAACCCCCCCTCTTTTTTAAGTTTTTTTTCTTATAGTCCCCGTTCCCCTCCTAAGGTCTACCCCCCCTTCCGGGTTCATCGATGTCGTGCTCCCCTTATGTCAATACTTGATTCCTACAAGTATCCTTTTTCTTTATTGGCGTCCTCACTCTCCAAATGGCTTAATCTTTTTGGTTCCTGGATCCTCTTCCTTTGTTTTTTTTTCCAGCGTCCCTTTCTAACTCTTTTTCCCCGTGTCACTTTTTTCTCTGACGGCGATCCCCCCCATTGTGGCCCTCTCGCCACTTTCACCCTCCTCCCCAGGAGTTTCTTCTTTTGATTTCCCCCCCCCTCCTCCATCGTCCCTACGCCTTGCACTTTACTTGCAATTCCGGGTAACGACGCGTGAAGAACCTAAATTTTCTAGTGTTTCCTTGTGTCAGGTTTAAGGAGTAAGCCAATACTGACTCTCTCCCCCACATGGATGTCTTTTTTCCTTGGGTTGCCTCCCATGTGGTCTTTACCCTTTTTTGGAGATGTTTAAATTTCCGGGGTTTCCGACCCCCCAGTTTGTATATCTTTTGGCTGATCTCCCTTTCCTTCTAATAGAATTTTTTTTTTTCGCCATACCACATCCTGTCGGTGTTTCTTCTTTTTTGATAGAGTCTTTTTCCGGGTCCTTTCATTGAGGTGTTCCTTTTTTTTAGAGGAGTTCTCGGGCGATTCTTTCCCCCTAGTGTCCACCCTTTTTGGTGTTACGTTAGATTTCCAAGCAATTGATCTCTTTTACCAATATCTTTTTTTGGCTCTCTGCGGTGGGTGTTATTTTATTTCTTCTCCACACCTTCGCTACTTCTGTTGATAACTTCACTTTTTACCCCCCGGTTTTTATTTCCTTCCTCTCCTACCATCCACTGGCCTCTTTCCTCCTTTTGTTATTCAGGCATCTTCCTTTGATCTTCTCCGGTTTCGGAGGCGGCCTTCTTTTTTTTCGCCAGATTCTAACTTTTGGAGGGCCTCTTTGATTTGACCCTGGATATCCCCCTCCCACCTCTAGTCCCAATCTTTCCTTAGTCCTCTTGTTCACAGAATGCTGTCTCAGGTTGCGCGTCTTCGTGACCCATCTATCATCCTCCTGCCTCCTGAGATCACTCTTCGTATCCTCCTCCATCATCTCTTTGATCGTACGATTCTCTTACGACTTTGTTCTGTGGGAGTTCTTTTGTCTCTGTTGCGGCTTCAGCAAATGTTCTTCTTCTTCTCATTGAGCGATTTCTCGCCTCTTCCCTTCTTTCTTTTTTTTTTTCGACTTGTCGTTCGACCCGACCAACGTTTCTTTCTTTCTGTATTCTTTTTCCCTCTTAGGAGGACTTTCTTCATGGTAATAACCTTTTCAGCTTTTTGATCGAAAGCTTCTTGCGATTAAGATCGATTCCCATCTGACTTTTCTTTTTTATACTTTTTTTTTGCACCGTGCCCTTTCCCTTTTCTGAGTCCCCCCCCCCCCCCTTTCCGAACAATTCGACTAACTTCTCACAGTGGGGAGGATCTCCCTCCCCCCTTTTTTCCCGCCATGTCCCTCTCCCTTGTGCTCCCCAGTCTGACAGAAATTCTCGTCCCTTCGGACCCCCTCTTCCCCCCCCCCTCTGGTGGACTTGATCTCGACCGCTCCCTTTCCATCCCTCTTCTCCTCCCCAGCCTTCGTGACCCCCCCCCTATCATTTTGGCCTCACCCTCCTTAGCACTTTTTTTTTTTACAGACCTCCCTCCCTTTCTCGAATTCCCCCATCCTCCCAACCTTCCACAGGGATTTCGTGGAAGACAACAGTCCACGCCGAGCTCCACAATGTCTTCCTCACGGACCTTTTCATGGACTTCCCTTCCTCCCCCCCCCCCCCTTCGAGCCCTTGTTTTATGTAAACCTCTTTTAATGTTGCGAAATGTTCCTCCCTCTAGTTCCTTCCCCTCCTTTTGAGAACCCCCCATTGTTCTTAGGTCCTTTTTCTTTCCGAAAAACTCTTCAAGGTAGTATTGAAGCCCAGAGTCTCTTCTTATCCCCTCTGTTTCTGACATCTCTTTCTTTAGAACGACTCATCTCCTTTTTCACTCGTTTTTTCACCTCCTGAGCTAATTGACGTGTGGCTTTCCCCTCTTGACCAATTTTCCTCGATCTTGAACCTCTCTGAACTTTATTTTTTTTTTTGCCCCCCCCCCCACCCCCCTGCGTTTTCGAAGCTCACTCCCATCTATCTTTCTCTCGATTCTTTTTCTTTTTTTCCGACTTGAACCTGCCTCCCTTCACCGGTCTTTTCCACTTGTCCCAACCTGTTTCACGATGACTATTGTCCCCCTTATATTTCCCCTTCTCTTATAATGTTTATGCATTCTTTTTCAAGGCGAAGTACCGTTCCCACTTTCTTCCGTCCCGTTGTTTTAGCTTTCAGCTCTTTCTTTTTTTTTTTTTTCTAAATTCCTCCCAAAAATCTTTCACCCCCCTTCAAACTTCCTCCTTTTATTTTCTTCGAAGGGTTTTCGTACCAGCCCCTGATTCTCTTTCTTTTTTTCCCGGAGTAGTCCCCCTGCCCCCCCTACGTGAATTTTCTCCCCCCCTTTTCAAGACTCCTTATGATCACTTTTTTTTTTTCGTTTGTGTTCTTTTCCCAGTATTTCCACGGAAACAATGTTGGTATTGACGTCAATTTTTTTTTTTCCCTTCAATTTACGACCCCCTTTTTTTTCTTTGGTTCCTTTTTCTTTTTTTGATTTTCTTTTTCATATCTCCTCCAGGGTGGGTTGGCTTTTGGGAGGGTCTCTCCCCTTTCTTGAGTCACTTTAGCTTTCCCCTTGGAATCCCCTCTTGCGGGATCCTTGTTTTTTTTCACCCGATTTCTTTCGCTGATTTTTCGGGTAGTTCTCTCCTTTCGGAGACTCTTTCTCCTCCCGTCGACCGCCACTTTTGTTCTTCTATTTCCTCCCATCGCTTTGAGGAGGGAGTCATAGTTCCTGTTCTTTTTCCTTTCTTGGTTTCTCGTGATGTCTTTCCCAAGGTCCTTCTCCTCCAGGACACATTCTTTTTCTTTTGGCACACTTTCTTTTTCGACGAAGGGCTAGAACGTTCCAACTTAAATTTTTCTTCCTACGTCTTTTGGCCTTGCGCCCTGAGCTGATCTCCTCTTGATGCGCCCTGGCCTTGTCTGAAGGCTGTAGTCGACCCCTTATCTCTAAATTCCTCCCTTTTTTAAGAGATTCCCCTCTCTACCCCCCTTTTCCCTGAAATCCTCCCGGAAGCCTACATTAGAACATCCCTTAACACAGCCCCCTCTTTCTGGTAGTCGCGATCCCCTTCCTATTCCTTTTGATTCCTCCATCTACCCCGGAACTCAATTAGTTTCCTCTTCCCATCGGATGATCAGACCTATCTACCTACCCCCTTTCCTAAGTTGTCTTATCTTTTATAGCTCGTTTGGTTCTGATTCCTTTCTTGATCTTTTGAGCGAAGCCTCGATCTTGGTAGGTTCTGTTATCTGGCTCACTTTTTGTCCGCGTTCCGTTTTTCCCGATTTGTCTCTTCAAAGATGTTTATTTATTCTTCCTAGCCATTTGTCATTCCACTCTGAAGTCTCCCTCCCTCGTATTTAATATTTTTCTGCCTGACCGTCCCTTATTTTTTTCCCTTTCATAACATTCCCCTTTTCCTCTAAGCCTCTTCTTTTGCATAACCCTTCGGTTAGGTAGATGCCTCCTTCCTTGTTCTTTCCTGACGTTAACTTTCCTTTGTTGCCACCTTAGTTCAGAACTGATTTTTTCTTCTGATCTTCCCCTATGCCCCTCCTCGCGCTTGTTTAGCGAAAAAGTCTACTTTCTTGCCTCAGCAATTGATTTTTCCCCCCACCAACTCTACGGGTTCCCCTCCCTCTTCTTCTTCCAAATCTCTTCTTCCAGTGCTTTCTCCCCCATAGATCCAACCGTTTCTTTTCTTTTCCTTTCTTCGGGACCTTTTATGACCTCCCCCTGTCCATCCTCCCCAGCCCCCCTTTTACCGCTATTTTCCCGCACCTAATCTGAATCCTTTCTTTCTTTCCACAATGGACGGGCCCCCTTTTAGAGAAATCTTCACTGACAGTGTCTTCTTGCATTCTCTCCGCCCTTTAGTCCTTTTCCCTTCGACATGCGTTGTTCCAGATTTGGTTCTTTCTTCCTCGAAGTGATCCTCCGAGTTCTCTTAGGATTTTCCTCCCCCCTTAGAATGTGCTCTTGTAAATGTTATTGCCTTCTTACCCGATGTTGACTAGGCTCTTCTTTCTCCTCTACGCCTCCCTCTTATTTATTAACTTTTACGCCACCTTTAATGGCTTTTTTGGCCTCTTATCGTACCTAAACCTTTGGCGAGCTTTTTTTAGATGACAAGGTCCTTCCCCCATCCCTTCCCCGGGTACCTCTCTTGAGACTCCCCCCCCCCCCAATCTCCCGATCTCTCGCAACCTAATTGTTGTGCGACTTCCGCTTTTCTAGTTTTTGACGGTCCAGACGCTGCCATCCATTTCCCCGGTGTCCCTCCGGCCTCTTTCATGCTCGCCCTGTTCTTCCCTACTGCTTTTGTCATATTTTTCCCCTCCTCTTATTTTTTTTCCACGTAACTCTTTGTGTTGGGACTCCTTCTAATTTTCATAATTCCTCTCTTCTCTCCTTAGACTTTCCCTCTTTCGACTTCTATCCTGACGTTGCCCTTTCTCCCCGCCCTTTCCCTCTACCCCCCCCTTTCTGACGGGTTCTTTTTCCCTTTCGACAGATCGTCGAGCCGGGCCCTTTTTTTCGCCACGGTCTCTTTCCCCTCTGCCTCCCCTCTGCCTTTTTTCCCCGCCTGCCTCTTTTTTTCATTCTAAACCCTGGATGGCCTCTTTTGTCTGCTTCTGCGTCTTTCCGGTCGGTTTTGCTTCCCTTCAGGCAACAATTTTCCATGGTTGACAGACCTTCCCTTTGGGTAGATCGGTGGTTCTTTTCTTTTAGGGTCTCCTTGTTTTCTTGGGTTTTTCTTGAAAAAGGTCTCAGTTTTAACTTCCCCTCTTCTTCTTAGGCTTTTCCCCCAAGCATTCTTTCCTTCTTCACGTTCTTCCGAGACTTTTGTCTGAGTTTAGAGGCCCTTTTTCTTCGAGAGATTTTATGAAGGTCGGCTCTCTGACGTCCTCCCTCCCTTTTGGTTCTTTTTTTTTTTTACTCCCCCCCTCCCCTTTCTCGGACTTCTCCCCTTGTCATTTTGAGATTCGTCTCGAGGATTTTCTTTCATGTCTTATCTCTCTCTTCCTCAACCCCTATATGTTTCCATGACCTTTAGTCCCATAAAGGACGCCTTTTTCTTTCTCCCTCCTTGAGGTGCATTTGTTTCTATGATTTTTGGTCGACCACATATCAGGAGCCTATTTTTTCTCCTTTTACGCATTTTCCCTTTCGCCTTTTCTCTTCTACCTTCGTCTCACAGTCTTCAAGCAGGGGCCTTCTTCTGAACAAATGAGCATCTGACCCCTCCACATGAGGGCTCCCTCCTTTGCTTCTACCCTCATCGAGTACTTCCCCCTCCTCGGATTCTGTGTAGCGGCCCCCCTCTTCCCTCCCAGATTTTCTTTTCGCTACGTCCGTACCTATGATTCTGTCTGATCCCCCCTCTCTTCACAGCTTTCTTTTTCCCCCCCTCTCTCCTCCCCCTTTTCCTAAGGTGGTTTTCTCCGAGTCTCTCTTGCTGGTCTCTTTCTCCTGGTATTGTCGTCTTCTTTTTCTGCCCTGTAATTTCCTGTTGGTCCTTGGAGATATAAGGAAAGCTCCGCCGATTTTCCCTTCCGATTTTAGCACAATCTTGGTCTTCTTCTTCCGACATCTGCTTTTTTCCCCAGATTTCCATACCCTTCTCTATTTCTAATTCTTTTTTTTAGAAGTCTTTCTAAGAATTAGAGGAAGAACAGCTCTAAGCATCGCTCCTCCAGATTCAGCTATATCCTTTTTTCGAACTTTCAACTGGTCTCCTTCTGCAATTCCCCCTTTTCACCCTCTGACCTTCCCCCCTTAATTTTTTTTTCTGCAAGCCCTCTCCTTTTGGTTTTTGTTTTTTTGTGCAGTCGGTTTTCAGTCAGCACCTTTTCTCCAAATTCCTCTCTTTTCGCCCCTTCCTTTTCCGGCCATCCTCTAGATCCCCTTTTTTCTCGACCCCCGTCACCTTCTCCCTTCGCCGACCGAATACGGACTTTTCTCCCCCCTTTCGACCCCCTTTTTCTACCCTTCCCTAATACGGCCCCCTTGGTCCTTCCTCCTTTAGGCGTTTCGGCTCCCTTTGAGATGACTCGAATAGTGCGAAAGGACCTTTTCCTCCCCCCTTCCCTGAACCTAACTCCCTTTCAAACAGCTTCCCCTTGCGAGACCAGAGTAAAATTCCGCCCTTTCTTGTACAAACACCAGGTCTCTCCCAATTTCTCTCCGTTGATAGCGGTCTTTCACGAAAATTTGATAGCAACAATAGGTCCCCCCTTTTTTTTCATTCCCTCCTTCGTTCTACAATTCCTCGTCGTTATCGTCTGTTTCATTTTCCCTCTCAACGCCTCCACAGGTTGACCGTTTTCTCTTTTCTAGCGCCCCCTTTAATCTTCTCTAAGTCCCCTTTCTTTTCAGTTTTACCGTATCGTTTTGACCTTTTGCCCTTGAAATGTAGCCTTCGCATTCTATTCTCCTCTCCCGTGGCCTTTCTCCCCGCCCTTTTTTCCTGACTTCTTTACTTGTACGCATTGTTGCTTACTCTCTTCCCTCAGTATGACATACTGAACATGTTTTGGCAGCTCTTTCTCTAACTTTTTTTTTTCTTCGGTGAACTTTTCCTCTTCCTGCCGACCCTCCGCTCTCTTTTGAGAGAGGTTTTTTTTCTTCCCCTTGAGACTTCCTTCCTTAACATGACCCTATCCCTTCCCGTTTCCAGAAGTTTTGGATATTTCTTGAGGTCGATGATTAGGGCGATATTCATCTTTTCCCGCCCTCTCTACTAGGCTTTTCCTCCGATTTCAAATGTACGTCCGTTTTCCTATTAGGCTCCAATTGGCGATCTAACCCCTTTAAGTTTCCCCCGCCCCTGAAACTGACGGTTTTTCCCCAGAAGAAAATTCCGGCTTCCCCCAGGTGTTCTGAGTACTCTTGTCTCTTCCCTACGACCCCTCTTTTTCATGAGTAACTTCTCCTTTTCTTTTTCTCCAAGGTCCTCTCTTAACATTTGTCCGCTTGTCGTACTCCCTTGGTAAGCTCCTCTTTTCTTACATCCCCTTTTTGAATATTTTTCTGTCTTGTAGATTTTCCTATGCACACATCCTGCTGTTTCTTCGTAACTGGTGGCATTCCCCCTTCCTTGCAGTTTTCCTTTTGTGAGCTTATGTTTAGATGTTCCCCTCTTAAGGGGATTCCCGGTGTTTTTTTCGGTATTTTCTGTTTTTGTAGGAACCCTTAAGTTGTAACCTCCTCGCAGATCTTTTCTTCCCTTACTCCTCCTTTAGAAGTCCTTCTCCCTTAATCTCTTTTTTTGGGTCTTTGGTGGTCGAGCGTATTGTCAATTTTCGGACTCCCTCTTAGTAGTTTTGGCATAAGTCCATGATCCCCCCTCTTTTCTCCCCGGTTAGACAACCCAGTGCCTCACAATTTTTCCGGAGAAGGGTCTTTTTCCCAGCTCGAACTTTTTTCGGTCCTATCTTTTTTGCTTCGTGCTTTCCTTTTCCGTAAGCCTCTCTCTTACAGGGATGGTGCTCCTTTGACGCCCCGTTTTTTAAGTTCTTCTAGCCGCTTTGTTGTTTTAACCTCCCACCGTCGTCTTTTTCTCCTTCCACGCGTTCACTCATTTTCTGCTCCTTCCTTTCCAATGCTCCAAGCCCCGACCCCCCCCCTTTACGACCATCGTTGTGTGCTCCCCCTCCTCGCTCTTTCCCTCCCCCCCTAGTTTGCTTGTCTACCGCCCTCCCCCCACTTTTCCTTTTCCCCAGCGACAAGAACCGACGAATTTCCCTTCTTCCCTCCACAAGAGTTCCTTTCCCAATTCCTCTGTCGAGAGCTTTTTTCTAGTCGTTTGAGGATTTCCCTTTTTATTAGGCATCCTAATCCTTTGACCTCTTTTTTTTTCGCGACCGCCCCCCTGCAGATCCATTCCGTTTATTTTTTGGACTCTTTCTGATTTGCTTCTCAAACGTTCTCTTTAAGAATGTTTATTCTCATCTTGTAAGTCTCCCGACCCCTCTGTCCCTTTGGCGCCTTGCAGTTGTTTTAAGACTCGCTCCTGGGCGATAGCTCTTATCATTGATTCTCCATCCAAATCTCTTTGTCAGATCGTCTTTCCCTGGCTGATTTTTTAATTTATTCTTTGAGCCCCTCCTCAATTGGCCGAGAAATGAAACTTTTTTGCCTGGTCTCAGAAAGCGCCCTAGAGTCCGTCTTTTTTCCTTCCCTATGATTCTATCGTATCCCTCCTTAGACCCCGTGTCTGGCCTTTTTTCCTCTTTTCGAACTCTTCGCCTCTGCCCCCCATCAATCCCTCTCTCCGCCGTAACCCCCTTGCCCCAGACCTTCTTTCACCCCTCTCCCCAAACTTTTTCTTCTGGTCTGTTTCCCAGCCTCCTCCGATACTCCCCCTTCTAAGGGTCCACCCAGTAAGTACACCTCCGCAACCCAGGGAATGTTTTCTTTCCTTTGAACGCCTTTTTTCTTTAGTACTTGTCGTCCCCCCCCCCTTAACCCCCCCTTTTCTAACAACTTTTTCCACGGCGAGCTCTTGGTGTTTCCTTCTCCTTTTTCAGCTGACCCCCGTCTCTTTCCCAACTCCATAATCTGTCGGTGACACGCTTTACGTACCTTTTTCCTTCTTCTCGTAGTTCCCCTCTTTTTATTAGACATCGTCGTCCCAGCGTTGCTTTGTAGATTTTTCTCTCTTTCCTTCTAGAACCCCTTTTTCTTCAAATGTCGTGGGCGTTTTCCCGAGGTCTTTATTTTTCCTTCCTTCTCACACTCTCCTTTCTTTTTTACCTCCTCCCAAGACTTTTTTTTAAGCGCACTCCACTCGCTTTACTTTACATTAGGCATTTTTGGGATTCATCATCGACCTTCTTTATGACCTTTGGCTTTCCCCAATCTTTTTTGGGAGTTTCTTCGTTGACACTGCCGCGGCGGTGTGGCGCCAAAGTCCACCCCCATCTCCCTTATTCCCCCCTTTTTTATGGGCCTTAAATTACGGGCTTTCTCAAAATTTCCCTTTTTCTTATGTAACGATCGCCACGTTGTATTTCAATCCCTTTTCCTTTTCCTCCTCCATATTGCTTTAGACCCCTCAGGACTTCCTTAAGTCTTTTTTTTTGGGCGGATCCTTTGCGATGTCAGAAGGCTCCACTTTTCATCTTCCTACCTCAAGGCACCCTGTCTTAACGTCGCCCTGCGCCGTCCTTCCTTATTTTCCCCCATTTTGGCCGAAGGTTTTACGTAATTAAAATCTACCTTGAGAGGGGGCTCTTTCAGGTCGATTCGCCTATGTATAGTACTGAGGCACCCTTTCGGACTTTTTCCAAGAAAAATGAGACCCTTGGTTATGGGTTGGAGGCCTGCGTTTGGTGAGGACTTTCCCTTCCCTCCTATACCGATCCCATCCGGTTTTGCCGTCCCTTTTTTTTAGAAAACTTCACTCCCTTTTCTGAATTCTTGTGGAACGGTTCTGCTGAGGAGCTTTTTTTTTCCTCCTGGGGTTTCTTCCCCTTTTGGATCTCCTTTTTGAGGTTTCTTCCCTTTCTCCTCTTCATATTTTTCTTTGCCTACATCAAGCAGCGTTTGCTGAATTCTTGTTTTTCTTCCTCTGTTTCACTATTTTTTTTCCCTGGATTTTTCTTTAATTTTGGTCGGTCTTTTTCCTTTCTTTCAAAGCCTGTGTTTGAATCGTTTTCTTGAAGGGCTCTATCAGTTTCTTCCGGATCAAATTCTTTCTCTCTCCTTCCCTGAGGATTTTTCTCCCCTTTTTCTGGCTTCTCAGCAAACCTTTTCTTTTCTATGAACCCATTCTTTCCCCGGTCGTGCCCAAACTCTTTCCTCCCGAATCCCTTTCTCCGCTCTACTTCCCTTTGGTGCATTTTACTTCTTGTTGATGCCTGATGTCTCCCTCTCCCATCTTTACGCGCTTACTTGAGGGAAGCTTTCCTCTTCTCTTCCGTCCCCCCTTTTTTTCGTCGTCCCATATCTCGTCCTCAAGGCGGGTCTCCTTTAGATGGTTTTTCCCTTGCGTCCCCCCTCCCGAATTTTCTTTTTCCATAGTTTCCCCCCAGGAGACCAGCACCCCCCACCTCGAGTTTTTTTTCTCACTTCCTGACTTCTCCATTCCCTGTTTTGCACACCCCCTCCTTTTTGCAATCGAGATAGCCCCCCTCTTCTCCCCCGATTCTGACAAGTTCTCCTCAGACTTTCGAGTTTTCCTCTGTCGCTTGTTTGGCGGATCTCTCATGTCGTCTCTTCTTAATCCATTTAATTTCGTCTTCTTTTTTTTGTGTCTAGTCTTTTTTCCCGTCATTTGATTTTTCCCCCTCTTTTGACTGGTCTCCCGACCCCGAAAGCTTTTTTCGATCGCCATTTGTCTAAAGACTTCCTCCCTGATTGCCGCCTTTTCATTTTTTTTCTAATGACTCCTCCCCCATGTGCCCCTGAAGAGCCCCCCGCGAGCTTTTCTCTAGATTCTCAAATCGAGATGTCCCCGTACTTCACCATCTCCCCTTCTTTCCCCCGTACATCACTCTTTTCGCGTGTCTCCCTCCCAGGATATAGGCCCTCCCCTTTCTCACATTTTGAGAGACCCCGGGCGCCATCATGTCAAGCTCTCCCCTTTTTTCCGCGCAAACCTTTCCTTTTTTTCCTCGCCTGATCATTCCATTTCGACCACCGCTTAGGGACGCAGCAAGTCTTCGAAGACCTTTCCCACGAAACGTCAACACCTTTTTCCCATGTGAACACATCCTCCGGTAACGGCCCTTCTTTTCCTTTAGTCTTTTCCCGCCCCCCCCCCGAGATGATGATCGATTTCATGTTTTCAAGCTTCCCACGCACCTTCCTTTTCTAATTGATAGGACCTCCCCCCTCTTTTGCCCATTCCAACATTCTTGGTCTAAAACCTCTCCTCCCTAATTTCACCCCCTTTCCTCCCCCCTTTCCATGGGCTCCTTCAGGATCTTGGCCCTGCCGACCCATTGCGACCTTTTTCTGTTCTCCTAGGCGGCGTGACTTTCCCCGTACCCTCTTTTCTCTTGTTCCCTTGCCTTCCTTTTCGCTCCCTTCGGGTCGACTTGCCCCTTTTTCCCCCATTTGTGATCGCTAAGCAAGGTTTTGAAGAGTTCTCTTGCAGATGTTGCAGTTCAGTTCCCTTACATAGCCTGACCTGTTACTTTTTTTGAGGAATTCTTCCCTCACCTCTTCTATAAGGGTCGAACCTTTTTGTCCCTTTTGTTCTCTCCTCTCCTCCCCTCAACTTTTGCCCTCGATCCCTTTTGTCCCTTCCTTCAGGGTCAACCCATATACTTCGACTCTTTCATCTCTTTTTTTTTTATGTTTCTTCTCGTTCTCGACCGCTCTTTTCTGGGCACCTCTGATGCCAACAGGCTTGCGGTCCCGCGAGGGCCAGCCCCCATCACCTATTCATGCCCCATGAGCCCCCCCTCTTCTCCAAGTCCGCGCCCAACTGTCTTCCAGGCCCCCCCCGTAGCATCCTTTGCTTTTTTTGTTGCGGTGACGTCTTCTCTTTGCTGACGAAGCCCACGAAATCGCCGCTGCGTCCCACGTCAGTTTTGTCTCTCAATTTTTTCTCTTGGGTTTTTTTACAATCTTCCCCACCGAGGAGCGGGAGATTTTTACACGCAGGTTCCTTCTACTCCAGACACTCTTCCAACTCGTCTCTTAATTTATGTATGATCACTTGTCTGGCGCGATGGTGGTACTTCGTCTTCTCTCGACCCTCGAGCCCATGTCCTTTTCCCCTTTTTTTTTCCCCTCCCTGTTTCTGAACCTTCCTTTGAAAGAATTGTTGTACATGGTTCTGTTCTCTTCCTTTAACTTTTTTCCTCTCTCGGTTTGTTAGGGTTTTTTCCAGGCTTCTCTTGATCATCTTTTTTTTGAGACTCCCTCGGAGCGGGCGAAGGAACTTTGCTGCCTATTTTCAACCCTCTTTTCGAGGCCGACTTTTTTAGTGCTCTCTTTCTCCATTACGATTTTTTTGGCTCCTTCCGCCACGAGGTTTTCCTCCAGATGAGCCCATTGTAGATATTCGCACTGTCTCTTTCCAAGAGTTTTTTTTACCACTGGTCCTCCTCCTAGATAACTTCCTTTAGTGAGGGACTCCTGTTGTTTTTTTCTCCAAGAGGAGGGCCCCCGGTCCAAAGCTCCCCCCTTAAATTTCGTTTTATTCTCTCGTGTCTTTTTTTCTTCCGACAAATCTCTTTTTCTTTCCCTTTCACATATCGTGTACTGCTCTTCTCAACACTTCTTTAAGGGCTTCTCTTGCGATCCTCTCCGCCCTCGCTTTTCAAAACCTTACCTATTAGGTCTTTCCTCCTTTTCCTTAGATTGGTCTTTACCCCCGAGATTCTCACACAAGAATAAGAATTTCTTCCGTTGATCGACCCTTCTCCCCGATCTTCAACCACTTCGTTCTTTTTCACGATTTTTACGATAGTCTCCTTGCTCGATCCCCCCACTAGAGAGAGCAATTTTCCGCAACCAAAATTCTTCTCCGATAACCTCCCACTTCTCTTTTTCCCCGTTGTTTTGTTTTTGAGCTTTATCTTCCCTAAGATTTCCTCTTCTTAGAGCGCGCACATTCCTGGTATGGAGCGGGCTTTTCCCTTTTCAGTAAGCCTCAGTTTATTCCAACCTCCGCAACGTTTTTTTTTTTTTTTCTTTTTCGTGTTGTGTCTATTTTACCATTTTTTTTTCGAAGCCTTCTGCATCTCCTCCGAAGGCGCTACCCCTTTTCGCATCTTCTTCTTCTCATACCCTCCTTGCCTATCTCTTTTTTCTTTTCGTGTTGTCGCCCTGATCCCCCGCTCTTGCACCTTTGCCACAGGTCTTCATGCCTCTCCTTTTGTGACGACTTTTCTCTATATTTGTGTGCCGTGATCGGACCGGCGCAGACATTCCTCAAAGTCCCCCTCTCTTTCGCAACAGGGCAGTTTCACGACTTCCTTCATTCGCACTCAAATATAGTTCTCCTTGGCTTTCTCTCACGAATCCCCCTCCCTTTCGAACCTCAATACCCCAGCTCCGCACCCACCGTTGCCGCTTCCTCCCGAACAAATCCCTTCCTAAATTTTCGGTCTGTATTTTCCTCTAAGAGTTCTTCGAATTTTTTCCCTCTCTAAGGTCCCACCCTTTATGAACTTTTTACCTTCTGTCTTAACTCATCCAATAATCCTCTCCCCTTTCCCCAAATTAAGGGTCCCTTTCCCCTTTCTGTTACATTCAAAAAGTTACCTAATGGAGAGACCTCTTCTGTTCCTGAATCCCCTCCTGGCCCTTCCAAAGACCTCTTTGTTTTTTCATGTTCCTCCCCTGGGCAGTCTCTAGCTTAGTTCCGATGGTCGTCTGTCCTCGATTTGGCTTTTTTTATACGCGCCCCCTCCCTGGAGTTCCCTTTTTCGGATTTTGACAGTTTTAACTCAAGCCCTTTGGTTACCTCGATGTAGTTCGGTTTCAGACTTCTTTTTGTCCCTTTTCTTTTCCCGCTGAAATTTCAAATAGCCCTCTTCTCCATGGCCTTACCAATCCTTTCATTCCCCCTCCCGTTTTCTAATGAGTCGAAGCCGAGTCTTTTGATCGTCCTACTTCACCAGTTCCATAAGGTTTGGACACTCGCCTCTTTCTTCCCCCGGGGGTCATCCCGCCGCGGCGGCTGTTCAGGTAGCAGTATAATTCTCCCATCCTTGCTTTTTTTTCCTCCTCCCTCTTTCTTTCTAGGGGGATCTGTTGACTCTCTTTATAAACACCTATTTCTCCCGGAATGGACACCGGGCATTGAAAGGTTCATCTCTATTGTCTCTCGCCCCCCTTCTTCCTGTTGACTTTCGTTTCACCCCACGATTTTTCATTCTTTACTTTGTTGTGGCGGAGACTTAAAATGGCCTTAATTCACGTGCCCTTCCTTAGTCATCCTTCCCCCTTCCTCTCCCTGGTCCGCTGGTACTAAGTCCTCCTTTTTTTTGAAGACCTTTCTTTTTACCCTTCCCAGAGGGATCTCTTTAAAACCTTTTTTTCCGGTTGTTTGCAGACTCACATCCAGACCGACCCCTTTTCTGATGCGTTCTCTTAGCATCTCTTCTTTTAGTACTATACCCTCCAAAGCATCATGTAGTCCTACTTTTTCCGAAGCATGTGTTTTCATCATTTACTTGTCTTCTTCGGACTTTTTTTGAGTTTTTCTAGACCGGGACCTTCTTCCGCTCTGCAGTCATTTTACAGAAACCTGTCGTACTTTTTTTAGGATTTTGACTGAGGTGATTTTTTCCTGGGGGAATAATCCTCTTTTTGCTCTTTGTTCTTTTATGGTATTCCCTGTTAGGGCTCTCTTTTGCCTCCCCTTCCTTACGGACCCTTCCGTTTTTTTTCTTCTTCTGTTACCCTTTTTTTACCCTGGTGATTGTTTTCTTTTCAAGGCGAAGGATTCGCTCGTTTTTTCCTGCTCGTTTGACGGGTTCCCCCCCTTTCCCCCTGCCCTCTCATCCTTTTTTTTTACCCTTGGGTCTTCTGGCACGCCGGGGTGGCTTTTTTCTGAGGCTCCTTTCTTAAAAACGTTTCAGTTATTCCCCCCTAGATCTTGTCGGTCCCCGGTCCACCCCTCCCGTCCCTCCTCTTTTAAGTCTCTTTTCGGAACGGTGATCTGCACGCAGTCCCAGCTTGTCGACCAACATCTAGCTTTAGATGGATCCGCCGCCTAGCTCACATTTCCGTTCTTTTAGGAAGAAAAGTTCTTTGGTTTCCTCCCCCTTTAGCGGCAATTTTTCGACGCGGACGTATCCCAATGGCGTCTCCCCAATCATGCCACCCCTTGGTGGTTCCTTTTTTGGTGACTATACCCCTTTTTTTCTGAGAGTCCCCGCGGACTTTTTTTTTTTCGCGAGCCCGCCCTTAAAAATACTTCTCCACAGTTATGCGCTCGTCCTCTCTACATCGACCTGAGATCCCCCGCGTCTTCTCTCGATTCTCTTTCTTCTTTTTTTGAGAGATGTCGTCGGACGATGTCTAGCACTTGTTTTTGTGTTCTTCTTTTCCCGAGCTATTTATTAGATTCCTTAAGTCCATTGAGAGTTATTCTTTTTCGCGCCCATTTTTCGTTTCCCTTTTTTCCTTCCTTTTTTAGCAACCGATGGTTTATGACATTTTCTGTAGCTTTTCTCCCTAATACTGCGTTTCATGCTTGCCTTATTGGAGTTCTTTATTCCGTTTCATCCTTTTATGCAGAGCAGCCTCCTCTTCCTCGATTAGATAACTCCTTATCAACGTCTCTTTTTAACAGAGATTTGAATTCTTTTGAACGTGCCCCTTTCCCGGGTAGACCCCTATTTTTTTATGCCCCTTTACTTTTCTTCCTGTCTTTTTTCTTCATCTGTAAGGATATTACCGGTGTGAGTTTTTTTACGCGCAAGCACTGACCTCCTCAACACTATAGCGTGTGCCGCGCCAGGTGTTCGTAGTCCCTCCTCCCCCTTATTTCTTTGCGGAATCCCTCCCAAAATTTTTTTTTTTCCGGAACTCCCTTCCTGTTCTTTTCCTGATAGACCCCCTCCTTCGTGACCCAAATGTCTATTTCCTCAAAAAGTCCCGCTTTTTGGGAGTAGTGTCCTCCCCCTAGCGATGACTCCTAGGGTCCCCCCCCCCAAGACTCTCCCCTGGCTTATTTCCCCCTTTTCTCGGAAGACAACTGTCCGACCATATCCCGCCCAATCCCTCTTTCCCTGGAGAACTTTTCATGTTAACTCTTCACCGCCCTTTCAGGAGGTTCTCTAGTTTTTTTTTTCGGACAAGTTCCGCTTCCAAGGCTCTCTCCCACCGCCTTTTCGTTGGTACATTCTTCTTCTTTGGCCGACTGAGCTTTTCTTGTCTGTTACTTGCCCTCTTTTTCGATAGTCCTCTTTAATTCTTCATGGTGTTCTTCTCTCCAACTCCCCCCACATTGTTGATCTTCCGAGTAATTTCGTCTCCGACGTTTCCCTAGACTTTTTCAGTGTTTGTCAATTAATCTCCTTTTGGATACCCTCCTTTCCTGGCGAACTTCGCTCCTACGATATAAGTCTCCAAATTCTTGGGATCGGCCCCTGTAACCCAGAGACTCTTTGAGAGCGGAACACTTCTCTCAAAGACATTGCCTTCCCCTTTTGGACTTTTTTGCACGGCCTCCATCCCTCTTTTCTCCCTCCTTGTGTTGTTTTTTCTCGTGTGTGAGCGCGCGAGAAAACGCCGCTCAGGGTCACTTTTTCCCGGGCAATGTCTTTCTTTCGTTTTTCTTTCCTCTCGCCAACATTTTTCTTTCTTTTAAATACTTTTCGATTCGTGGGCCTCCCCGATTTCCGCAACCCTTTGCCCTCCGGAGGTCTTTTCCGGTTCCCTTCCTTCCCTCCTGGGCTGGATCATTGATTGTTTCTTTGCTAAGGCTATGTAAGTTACTCACTCCTATCCAACCTTTCTCTGGTCATTCAAAACTTAGGACCCTACCTTTTCCAACAAGTTTTCCTACCTCTAATACTTCCCGCATCAATATTTTTTTCGTTTCTCAGTGGGGCACACTTTGAAATTTTCTCGTACTGAGAGCTTGGAATTCTTTTCTTTTTTAGGGTAACTCCTTCCTAAGACAAAGACCCCAAGCTCAAGTTCCACCTATTGATCCTGGTGGTCGAGGGTGGCCCCTTTGGCTCTTCTAGAGATCCCATTGTCGCAGGTCTTTTTTGCCTCCCTTTTTTGACATTTCCCCGTGGAGACAATGGTGGTGATACCCTCTGAACTAGCTTCGCGCTTTGTGTCGTTTTGGAAGTCTTTTCTTTTCTTTTTGCGTTGTTCAGGGTTCGTGAGATTTCCAGTGGTATTAGTTTTTTTCCTTCTGTTTCGTTTCCTCAGCATCCGTCTTCTCAGTACCTGCGTGTTGGTAGATCGAGGATTTTCATTTTCGTTTCTACCCGTTCTGGTGAAGTTTTCTCGCCCCCAATTTTTTTTTCTCGCTTTGAGCCGTGGGACCTCAAATGTTGAAGTGTTTCTCTTTTCATATCTCTTTTCCTTTCTGGATCCCACTATCGGGAATGTTCGTCGAGAGGCTTTTCTTTTTTCTGGAGGTTTTTCTTTCCAAGGTTTTTTATTTTTCTTTTTTTAGGCTGGTCGGTTCCCATCAGTTGTCCAATTCTGTGAAGTTTTATTTTCCCTTTTCCTGGAACTTATCTCTAGTCCCTCTTTCTTTGCAGTTTCCCCCCCCTGCTGTTCTCTTCCCTTGATTCTCTCGATGAGGGTTTACTCTTGCTAACGTGTTCCCCTCTTAGCAAGATATTTCAGTGGGAGTTCTCGGATTGTTTCTTTCCCCCTCACAAGCCCTCCTCTTCTAAATCGTTTTGCTCTATCTATCGTCCCCACGTCACCCGCGGTTCTGTTCGACGTTCCCCCTCTTTCCTCCAATGTATTAGACCTGCGCGTCCCAATCTCTCGCCAAATCGTCTTTTCCTGCGATCCTTCCCTAATCTTTTTTTTTTCGAGTTTGCTTAGGCTCCGATGCATCCGCGTGTTTTCTCATGCTCTTCTTTTTTTTCCAGGCTTCGAAGCACTGTTTCCTTTTATATTGGTTTCTTTTTCGAGCGGGAAGAGCACCCTCTCCTTTTGCTTTTTTATTCTTTGGTCTTTAGATGTAGTAGGCCCTACTGAGGATTTTCTGTTTTGATTTCCTGCTTAATCTTCTTTTTTTTTGGACTACTCGGAGCGTACTTGTCGGTCCCTCTTTCCCAAAGCTTCCCATTGGGCTATCTTCCCTAGAGATGTTGTCGCGCTCAATCTCTTTTTTGCCGATGCACCCCTTTTCCGTCAGCGGTCGTGGACCCTTCTTCCGAACACCTTTGCTCCGACCGCCTCCCTTTCTTGACTACTTTTTATCGTTTTTTTCTCTTCTCACCCTCTGGGCCCATATCTTTTCTTTTGAGCAATTTGCTCCACACTGCCCCCCCCCCCTTCAATTCCTTTCGACTGCCTCTCCTCCCGTTGCCCGACCACGAGATCGACTCCTTCACAGCTTTTTTTTTCCTCCCCCCACCTCTCGTGCTAAAACTTTTTCGGCTTATGGTCCCCCTCCCTTTTTCCTTGATGATCTCATTCCCTTGCTTTGTTCCTACCCTCCATCTCACAACGCCGCGCTGCCCTTCGTCCTTTTCCCCGAATTTTCCACCTTCTCCCAGGTCCAAACAATCTTTCCACATTTTCCTTCATTTTACCCAACACAGTTCCGCCTTTCTTTTGATTTTTTCCTCCCGTTTTCTGATATTTCCCTCTAGCAAACTTTTCTAATCTGTCTCGTTTTTTAGGTAAGTCGCCGCCGATTGGTAGTCTTACCTGCGACGTGTCATCTAGACCATCCTCCTTAATTTCTTTTGCGCCCACGCCCCCCCCCCCCCCCCGCGCCTAAATAGTCTTTTCCGTGGTTCCCTCTCGTACCAGGTTCCTTTCTTTGTACCCCCCCTTTTTTTTTTTTTTCCTAGTCCTTCTTCCTCTTTCCTGGCATTATTACCTCGGGACTTCGTCCGCCCTACGCGTACTTTGTTCCTGGTCGTCCTTGTCCTCGTGATTGTTCGGCCTGATAAACGTCTTCTTGAACTTTTTACCACTCTTGATAGTGTTTGCCTTCCGTTTTGCAGATCTTTTTACTCCTCACGTCACCCTCCAATCTCTCCCTTCAGTTTTTTGTTTCTCTTATGTTTCCGTATTTCCCCAGACTCCTTTTCCCCGAATTGCAAATTTTTCCCTGCCCCGTGTTTTATGTTTCCCCCCCCCGTCTTCTCTAGGCAATACTTCGTCCTTACACTTCCCATGAGCCCTCCTTCCTTGTGCGGACGTCATTCCGCTCTTATAACTCGGCTGGAGACGGAGCCTATGTCTGAAGGCCTCTTTGCTTACTCTTCATTCCCCCTTTTTTTTAAGCTCTGTTTTCACTTGACCCCCCAAGACGTTTTGTCCTCTCCACCCCCCCTTTTGGAGGAGACGGGTTCAGTTCTACTACCCTACTACCCCTCTGAATTTTTGTTCTTGTATAACTCCTCTGCGTAGATTATTAGACGGCCCTTACTCTTTGCAAGATCTATGTTGGCCCCTTTGATACCTGGTTGATTTTCTTTGTTCGGTGTGTCGTGGAAGACGATTCTCTCTTGTGTGAAACTCCCTTCTTTTCCGTGGTAGTCCCAACCCCCTCCAGGTTGTTTGTCTGGTCGACTTTCGACCCGGAATTTTGACGGTGTTCGACTTTTTTATGTGATTTTTTCTTTTTATCTTTGGGACGACATCCCGTTTTTTCTGGAGTTTTTAGTGAACTTTTGGTTCACGTCTTCTATATCTTTTTTTCTTTTGGAAGACTCCGCCCGGTCGGCAGTTTTGATTGCCCTCCCTGGATGTGTCACCTGGCTCTTGGTTTTTTCTTTTTAGAGATTCTTTGTCGAGATCGTCGGCTGTTCCGACCGCCTGGTTTTCCCTGAGATTTTCTCACTTCCCTGGAGGTTTTAAATATCGTATCCTTTCTTTTGTTTTTGATCTTTTCTTTTCCTTGTCGATCACGCTTCCCCCCAGGGTTTCCCTGACAGTTTGAGTCTTTCCTCCCTGCACCGATTTCCGCCTTTCCTTCTTTTTTCGTTTTTCTTTTAGGACCCCTTATTCTTTTGTCCGGTCTCTTTTATTTTCTATTTATTGAGCTTATCATCTCTCTGAAGGTCTTCTCTCCTCTTCCCTTCCTAGCCGCACGTCTGGCTGCCTCTCCCTCCAATTATTAAACCTCTTTGAGGCCGTTTTTATTTTTTTTCAAATTTCCTGCATCGTTGCTTACCCTCTCACGACTTCCTATCGCCCCTTTGGAGGGTTTCTCCGCATCTCCCCCCTTCCAGATTATATTCCTTCGTGATGTTGACATAGACCTGAACTAGCGCGAGTCCTCTCAACCATCTCCCAAGCGTCGACTTATATCTGCCTCCCTCTTTTTTCTTCGAGATAGGATAGTTTTCCGCCGCTTGTGGTGAGCTAGATCTATTCTTTTGGTCCTTCTCAATCACTGTTACTGTACTTTCTTGTGTTTCAGCCCCCTGTACGATTTTGCGTCTCTTTTTCTTTTTTTTTAGTAGCACCGCTTTTAGGCCCCTCCAAATCTGTTTTTGTGTAGATGAAATCACCTTTCGGCCCTCCTCTTGCCGACTTCTGGAGACGACGCCTTTGGTTCTCTCGTTGTCTTTCCTCCTCTCAAGCGACCCTCTCCCCCTGTGCTCTTCTTTTAGATGTTTTCTTTTTATCTAGGTGCCTTCGCGGATTGCCCCTGTTTTCCTTTCGTCATCACCCGACCCTTCCACAACGTCTTGTTCTCTACTTTTTTCTTTTTACTGACCCCTTTTTGGAGTTTCCCCCCCTTTCGCAGACCTTTAGCACCCCCTCTTCGCTCTTTTTCCTGGCCCTATATTTCGGCCTCGCCCTGATTGAGAACTTTTTCTCCGTACCCACACCTTGGTACTTTTTCCTTCCTGACAATCGTTCTTCCACCAGCTCTCTCCAGCCCTTAACCCCCCTTCTTTAAATTTTCCACCTCCCCCTCTCCCAAAACCTTTCCTTCTCCGGATTTTTTTTCCCTCCTTCCCCTTCTAGACCCGTGACTTTCCTCCTTTTTTCCGAAACCCCCGTCCCGCCCCCCTGGAAAATTCTCTGTCTCCCCCCCGCACTCCATTTCCAAAACCCCTTTCCCAACGCTCAACACCTTACTGCCCCCTTGCGCAAGGCCGGATTTCTTCTTGGTATCCTACAGTTGACCCGTTCTCTCGAATGAGCTTCCCTGTTTCAAATATTCGGTCTCTTGAAATTTTAGTCTGCGCGGAGTGCCCGCTTTGTGGAGCTTCCTTCTGGAGATCGTGACCCCTGAAAGTTACTTTCAGGGTTCTTCGACCACCCCGTATCAACGGGTCTTTCTTTTCTCGGCTTGCCGCTTGACGACGGACCAGATTCGAGGTTTCGTTGTCGTTTTTTGAAGGTCGCTCTCAAGTCATTTGCGTGCTCGATCCAGCCGTGCAGGAGGATTACGGTTTGGCGCGGTTGCCTCCCGGGCTTTTTCCCTAATTTTCCCCTTCCTGACTCTTGTATGGGATAGGTCCTTCATCCTACCAAGTAGTGAATTCACATGTTTCGCTAGTCTTTCCCCCAGTGTCATTTTGTGTGTACCTTTTTTTCCTTTGTCAGGCGCCTCTCCCCTTGTCAATATACACCTCTTCTTCTCGTTTTGTCTTTTTCGATCTCTTTGTGACGTGAGGGAGTTTCCCCCCCTGAAACCTCTGATCCTTCCTTTTACCACATTTTTTTTCCAACGGGTCAGAGATGGTCCCGTGCTCTCCTTTATCATACCTTTTTCTTCTGAGTAAGTTTCGCTCGATCTTTCATTATGAGCTCCCTTTTCCTGAGGACTATTCCCGTCGCCCAAAATGTCTTAATATCCTTTTTTTTTAGAGTCTTTACTTAGATTAGCCTTGTTTCCTCATAGTTTTTCCTCTGCTTTTTCCAAAATCTTTTTCCCTCTGTCAACTTCCTCCCCCCTACAATTACTTCCGTCGAAAGGTTTTTGTGCTTTTTTGCTTCTTACACATCCTACGGCAGATCTCGCTTGCGTCTTGTGCTCCCTTCCTTTTTCGATACGTCCCTCCCCGTCCCCGCAGGGTGACTTTCCCAGGGTCACCACTGGGTGAAGACCTTTCCTGGGCGGCGCCCTGTCTTGCGTGTTTTTCCTCCTTCCCCTTTTTTCATAGGGTCCGTGCTCCTGCTGGCTCCGTCTTTGGTGGCCGTCCCTGTTTTTAACTCATTGTGTGACGACTTTTTTTCCTTGTTTGGTCGATCGTCTTTTCGTCGAGTCCCTATCCTTAACGGGTTACGTTGCGTGGTCGGCGTTTGAGGGTAGGACCTTTCTTTTACCCTCTTTAGAGCTGCGGGCTTCTTTTGCGGCCTTTTGGAGTGTGGCTTCCTGGAGCGTTTTGTGCTTTCGATTTCTTGGTTCCCCAGAACGGTGTTTCGTGTCTCTGCTTCAATTTTTTTTTCTTTCTCGTTCCTTTTGGCCCTTCCTTCCCCCTGGTGGAAGGTGTTCTGTCCGTGTCAATGATCGTCCGTGTTTGGACCTCCCCTCTTCACCAGCGCTTTCGAGCGCTTTTCTTTTTCGGATTTTTTCCCTCACAACGGTTTCCTTTTTTATATTCCTTGATCTTGAAAACCTCCTTGGCAATTACCGTCCTCCTGTTGTATTTCCCTGCCTTTGCAGGTACTGCGGAAACCGAGATTGGCTTTGCTTTCCATTTTTTTGTAGATCGATCTTCTTCCATTTTTATTGTGGAGCTCTGTTTGGATGTTCGCACTTCCTCTGCTTTTTAGCACCTTTCTTGCAAGTTTTTGGCCCCCTTTGGGACTTACCCACTGGTAGACCCCGTCCTCCTTTTGTTAAGCCCATCGTTCCTCACCCCCCAGGTCCCCAGCGGTGATTATTTTTCCCGTCGGTCACTGGAGCGCTTTTGTCTCCAGCTCAAATCCTCCCGAACCCTCCTTCTGCGCCTCCGAATTTCTTTCCGAACCCACCGTATCTGCCATCGTCCGATCCGAACTTTTCTTTTTCTTCCTCGTTATTTTTGCGAGATTGTCAGGATCGATTTTCTTTGTTTCGATCTATTCCTCCGGCGACGCGCCGCTCATTCCTTTCGGGATGCATCATGCCTCCTACGACCCCCCAGTCCGCTTTTTCCTCTATCGCTTTTTCTTGTCTAGAGAACCCTATTTTTTCCCACGCACCAGAATGCTTCTTTCTTTTATATCCCTTTTTACACAGGCTCCTCTGGCCGCTTCCTTACTATTTTCCCTTAGCCGGACGGTTGTTTTTTCCCCATTCAGAGATAGCAAAAGTCTCAATAGCGATCCCCTTTTTTTTCAGCTTATCTCCTTGTGGCGCCCTTCCGGCATTCGTGTCTAGCCACGTCGGTACCACGTTTTTTTTCACTTTCCCCCTTCTTCTTTCCGAAAACGGCGTTTCTTTCCTCCTCCTTTTGGATTCCGGGTTGCGGCGTGATACTCCCCTTCACTGTCGCCCGGTTGACCGTTTCCTCATCTTTCTTCACGTCCCCCTCGTCCTTGCTCCATTGTCGGACCATATCGTGCCTTTTTGGCGGTCGGCCGAGTTTGCAATTCTCCGTCAACTTTGTCTTCCGTAACCCACCGTGCCCCCCCTTTTTAAATCTTTTACACCCTGAATCAACCTGAGTTCCTCACCTGCCTTTCCCCTCTGGATGTCTTCGTCCCCCCCCCATACAGCGCTATGATCTTTTGGACCTGCTACTTTCTATTACAAAGCCGCGCACTTCCTGATGTCTGTCCCCTTAACTGCTCTCCAAAGCTCCGCACCCGATAGACAGGTACTTTCACCCCATTTTCGAACTTTGTTTCATTACCCCAGTTCTGGAACCCGACCTGTTTCTGAACTCATTCTTTTCTGGTATGCGTCATACGTATCCTCTCCACAACTGTCTCTCGCACCATATGGCGCTACGGTTGTTTATTAACCACTTTAGGGCACTTGTTGTCTTGTCTTTCTTGTCCCTTTCCCCTTTTTCCTTCGCTTGGCGAGTGGTATCCCCCATCCGTGAGCCTCCGTCCCTGAGCGCCCTTTGAAAGTCTCGCCCAATTTCGCCCAACCCTCTTTTCTCTTACGTTTTCCCCTTTTCGACTAGACTTGAACTCCGATGTTGAAGTTTTTGTCCGCTGTACCATTCGCCTTCGACCTCTTCTTTAGAGAATCCATGTTATTATCACCCCCATTCAACGTCCTCCCTTTTCTTTCATATAAGGTCGTTAGTGTGCCTTTCTCCTGACTCATCTGACTCCCCCTTCCCCCATTCTGCCATTGTTTTAGAGCTTCCCTCTCAAAGGGTTGTCCCCTTCCCATTCACTGTCGGTGAGTCTTTTTTTCCATCCCCTTACACATCTCCCTTTTCTCAAGCCTCTTTTTTGATTTTTGTATAGGTACTCCTGCTGAATCCCGAATCCTCTTCCTTCCGGAATGGACAAACGTTTAACTCCCTTATGGTACCTCTCTACTTCGGATATGTCCACTCTTTTTAGTCCTTCAGAGCCCCCACAGATTCCATTATGAGCAAGTTCTTTTTTTCTTGAAGTACGCGCAAATTAACGGAAAGGCCCGATTTAGGACTTTCCCTTGTTCCCCTCAGAGGACGACTGCCGCACCTACTTTATCCTCGGTCCTTTCCCCCCCTTCACTACCGATTTTGGTGTCTCTTAGAAAGACCTTAAACTTCTTCCCCTTGATTCTTCTTTATCCAACTCATATGAGCATGTCTTAGACCGAATGATCAAGAAGAACTTCTCGGAACTTTCCCTCCTCCCACCATGTGATCACGTTGCCTTCCCCAAGTGGGTTTTGATCCTATATTGTTGTTCCTGAGGTCCTTTCCTCTCGCAGTTTCCCCTTTTTCAGCGCCCCCGTTCGTTTCAGTAACTTTGTTCTGTGTTGAACATCCTTTCTAAACTATTGTTTCTTTTTACGAGATGGTCTGTGCGGGACTTTTTATACCTCTCTTTATGAAATTCGGGGTCTTCTTTCTTTTTGTAGTCCCCCTTTTCCCAGGGGATCATGCGCGATTTTTTTTGCATCAAATAAATCTTGGATTCCTGTTTTGTCCTTCCCTCCCGCGTTTTTTTAAACGATGTAGGAAGGTGGTTCATGGGTTCTTTTGTTTCTTTTGTCGGCGACGAGGTAGCTCCTCCCTTTTTTTTCCCCCTCCACACTCCTTTGTTTGTCGAACTCTTTCGCCCTTCCAGGGTCTTTTTCTTTTTCCAAGCCGGGGTCCCTTTTTTTAACCAGCGTTTTGTTTGGTCAGTTTTTTTTCGATCATGCCGGCCCTTTCGAGGCACTATCTCCTGTTCCCCCAAGGATTTTTTGGTGGAAACACTCCTCTTTCCGTCATACCGGTATTTCAGAGGGAACACTCTCCTTTCGATCGTGATGCCGTCTTCGAGGAGATCTCTCTTCTTCTCCTTTTCTAGAAGGTGCTCTTCTCTTTGAGGAGGTTCTCTCGCCAGTTTTCCTCCCCCAAGTCTCTTCTGAGTCCCCCCTCTTCTGTCCCGCGCTGCCTCCTGGTCTTCCAATTGTCTCATCGCCCCTCGAAATCCTACCGTTTCTTATCTTTTACCCTCGTCGCCTTTTCCAAAACGGCACTTTTGGTGCTTTCACGTCGAACAGATCGACCCCTTGATGAGTCGCCGAAAATCTGCCCTTAACCCGACTGTAGCGATCCTCCCCCCTTAGCCTTTCTTCCAAATACCTCTGTTGTTGTTGTGAGACTCTCTTTGTTCCCTTAATAGTTGGGGTTGAGGCTTCTGACTGTTATTGTCTTTCCGAGAGGTTATTTTAGATATTTTTCTTTTTTCTTCCGCGCACCCTGCTCCTTTGCCCGTTTTTCCTCTCAGACTTTTTTCTCTTCCGCCCACGATCGTGTAGGACAACGACGCGTGATTTTTCCTCGACATTTTGTCATTCCCCGCCTCTTTTTTTTTGTCTCCTTTGCGGTCCCCCTCCTTTGACAGAACGGTGAGGTCCATTTCTCAGCCCACCTTCAATATCCATCGCTTTGCTTCTGATAGGATTTAAATGACCCTCTCTTTTGCATTCGGGCAGATTTCTTCCTCTTTTTTTAATACCCCTCGGTTAATTTCTCCCCCGTGTTTCCCCTATCGACTACTGTAAGGTATATAGGCCTTTCACTCCCCGGGTGGGAGTTTCTACGGAGACTTTCCCTTCCCTTCTTCCCCAGGTTTTTAACAGGGTCCCGCCTTTTTAGCCTTTTCCCCCTTCACATCCGGTCGGCGCCTCTTCCTGACCTTTCGTTCGCTCCCCCCACCCCTTTCTCCTAACAACTGCGCGGCTTGAAACCCTCCCTGACATCAAACCCCTCCCTAGTATCTGAACTTCTCTTGTTCTTCTAAAAGCCCATCAGGCGCTTCATCGGAAATTCAAATCCACTTCTGGAGCCTTTCCCTTTCAGCCCCTTTCTTCCCAAACTTCTTTCGCCCACCCTCTAAGGTTCCCCCCTTCTTACCTGTCCTCCACCCAAAGGGACGGACACCACCTTTCCAGTTCTTTCTAGCGTGTCTAGGACGTCATTTGACTACAATTACTTAAATCTTGCCTCCCGGTGATCCTCTCTAGTATCGTGGACCCTTTCTCAATTTTCTCGTTGCCGTTGTTCCTCGACATGTCCTCTTTTTTTGAATAGTGCTCCCCCGGAATCTTCATTTTTTGGCGATCTTGAGGTGCCTTTCTCTCCCCCCGCCCCCTCCCCCATGATTCTCCCCGTACCATCGTCTTGCCGGGTCGTCGCCCTCTTCTTCCGATGTTGTCCTTTTCTTTTTTCCCCCGATGCTTTAGCCTTAGAACTTTTCTTCCTTCTCTTTCCCGCTTTTGTCCTTAGTCACTGGCGCGGACTTCTCTGCCCCCCCGTTTCCTTCTCCTAAGGTTCCCGATTAATAGTGTATGGTTCTCATCGGTCACGCCCAACTCCCCCATATAAGACAGGTTGGTTCTTTCGACCCCTCAGTTATTCCGTGTGTCCCCCTTTTCCTGCCGCTGCGTTGCTCTTGTCGAAGATCCGCCCCACCACAATATCCCCCTCCTCTTCTTTCCTTCAACTTTGTGGTTTTTTTTTCGATATGGTTATTGAGTCCCCTTTTGAAACATAAACCTCCTTCTCCTTCCCTGGACCCCCCTTTTTCCTTTTACTCCCTTGACGCTCTCCCTGATCGCCACATTTTTTTATTTTCGATCTCTTGCTTAATTTCCTATGTTGCCCCCCACCCAGAGCATCTCGACCATTATTTCCCCCCCTCACTTCCGACGCCCACCTTTAAAATCTTCCTTTTCCTCTTAGACGACAGCTCTGTAGCAGGCGACCCTTCTGACCTCCTTATCCTTACGCCCGTCCTCCCCCCCTTTTCCTCAATTCCTTTCCCTCTAAAATTCCTTTATACTTCGAGACGAAACTCCCCCGCCACTCTCCCAAGGTTTTTGTTTTTTTTTACGATCGCCAAGGCGCATTTCGTTTATTAATCCCCCTCCGATTTGCCTGTCTCCGGACATGTTACCCCCGATAAAAGGGTTTTGAGTGGCTCTTTTTTCTGGGCCCTACCCAGGACCCGCGCTCTTGGTTCTCTCGGTGGTGTCTTCCATCTTCAGGTGGACCTTCCCTTTTGGACATTTCTGGGAGGTGCCTTGTTCTCTCTATCCCTTGTAAATTTCCCATGCTGTTCTTTTTAGTTTTTTCTCTTTTAGGAACCGGATCTTTCTACCCTTAGACCTTTTCTTGACTCCCCAATCCCTCTCTTCTGGGATACAAGTGCGGTTGGCATGCCGCCTCGTTTTTCGTGTTTCACTATTAGGTAGAGGCCCGGTGCCTTTTTTTCGCTCTTATTCCTCCCTTTTCAGGAGAATTCGGTACTTCCTCGTTTTTCTGCAGTGTGTACATCCCTGGTGGGTCCTTTTTTTGTCACGCAAATTCCTTCAGTTTTTTTTGGTTTTTCCGCCCACTTTTTTCCTGAACCTCGTTTTTTTTTGTAGCCGTTCAGGTGCTGGCGGTCTCCACGATACTCTCAAACCTACTGAATCTCCCCCCTTTTTCTTTCGGAAAACTCTTTTTTTTGCAATTACCGGCCGCAGTTCCTAAGAAAGATGGACCCTTCCTGCCCGAAGGCCAAAATCGTCTTCTTCCTCACACTCTCTAGGCTTTTTTTGAATCCTCCCCCTCCGTTATAACGGGCTCTCTTTCCGGGTTTTTTTTTTGTTTTTTTTTGGGTGTTTTTGGTTGTGGGGGGTTTTTTGTGGGGTGTTTTGGTTGAGGGTTTTTTTTTTGGGTGTTTTTTCTTGTTAAGTACCTTTCTTTTTCTTGCCCCTATTCCTCAGTGTCCTCCCGTTTTGCTGATGTAGGATTGGTACCCCCCCAAAAATGGAGATCTCCCACCAATTAGGTGAGTTTTTTCTCAAAGGGTGCTAAATTTTTTCTTCAATGAAAAGCGGACTTTTTTTCTTCGTCCAAACTTAAGCATAAATTCACTCTTTTTCACCCTACGACAAGAATTTTCCTATTATTTTTTTTCCCCCCCAATAGCCCTCACTCTCTCTAGATTCTCCCCTTTTAGCGAGATTTTCCTTATTTTTCAGATTTTTTTTTTTTGCTCTTGAGAGCTTGTGAGGGCCAGAGTCCTTACTCTTGGTCGGCGACTTTGTTTAAGACGAAACTGTTCCGATTTTTAGTTTTCTCCACTCTTTTCCCTTTTAGCTCCCCGCTTTTGCCCGCAACTCTATCCTGTTCTTTTCTATTTTGTGAAGTCCATCAGCTCCTTTGCGCATTTAATATTTTTTTTTTTCCTCAGCTTGAAGGGGCTTCCCTCCTTCTTTTCCAAAGGCGTCATCCTCTCGCGATTCTGTGAGCCCTCCAAACTTGTTGTGCGCGCATTCACCATCTCTCCCCTTGGGCAGATTCACGTTAAATAGTAGTTTTTCCAAAATGTTTTCCACCTTTCTTTTGCCGACGCCCCCCCCCCCCCCCCCCACCCCCCCACCAAACCCCCCCCCCCCGGTATTAGGCATCAGCCATGCGTGCTTCTCTCCTGACCCCGAGCGACTTTCCCTGACCTCCTATAGAGATGTGTGCCCCTTTGCAAAGATAATTTTTTCTCAATTCTCTCCCTTTTTTATGTACCCCCCGTTTCCCTTTTGGCGGTCGCGCTCCCGTCCCTCTTCTAATTTTTCCCTATTGTCATAACGCGCTCGTTTCGTTCAACAACCGTGCCTCCCCTTCCAATAGTTCTCTCCTTCTCCATGGACTTTTCTGCTCCTGCGGTGATGTAGTTGCCAGCTTCCTCCAGATACCTGATGATCGACTCTTTCCTTTTTTGTTTCCCAGCCTTCCAACGAGCCACGCGGGTTCAGCTATGGGACGACCGATCCTCCCTCCCTTCCCCCACGACCCCCTTTTTGCCCAATTTCGACCTTTCCTCCAACCAGGACTTTCCAAGAACTGGACTTCAGTCTTGTGTATCGGGTTCTTTCCCGTCCCCCGCCCCTTTAACCCCCCCCGGTCTAGCCTTACACGCGGGTTAATGTTATAACCAGTGAACTTTCCTTCTCATGCGTTTTCTTACTTTTTGTATCTCGCATGCTTTATTCTCCCTCGAGACCGGTTGTCTTTATTTAGTAGGAGGTTCTTCTCCACGTCTACGCACACACCTGATAGTTTTTTCCCTTTTGGTACTCCTGGCCGCTTTCCTTTTTTTCTTTGCCATTGCTTGTACTCCCTTCCTTTTTTTCTTTTTCGACCTCCCTTTCTATCGATCAAGCCCCCTTTCAGGATTATTCACAGTTTTTTTTCTGCACCTCTCTGGTACTTGTTTTCTACTTCTTTTATTCTTTTATCTTCCGTCCTCATTCTCAAGTCTTTCTCCTAAATTTGGCGAGCGTTTCCCCCTCTTTAGATGGTACCTTTCTGGTGTCCATCCCCATTGACTTTCGGAGGCTGTTCTTCTTTTCCCCCTTCCCCCCTCCCCCTCTTCTCCTTTTTTTTGTGAGAGAGTTCTTTTTTTTTTCTATCGCGAAATGACCCCAGCCCACTTCTATCTTCCCATTTTCCGTCCCCCTCCAATTTTTCCTCCGTCTTTACCTTGCCATTTCGGCTCTGTCCCTTGATGAGTACGGGCACCCGCTCCCCATACAAGATGCCCCCCACCCATTTTTTTTTTTTTCCTCCCCCAAGTTTTTGGCTGACCGACACCCCTCACCCCACTTTTCCTTTGGACTTCTGATCTAGGGGATCCTCTGTCGAATTTCCTGACAGAGTGCCATGCACCATAGTTCTCCTTTCCTCGACACCCCGTCCGAACATCTGGCCCCGGGTTTTCGGAAGACGGTTTTTGAGACTTCCCCCTCCTCCCAAGGAGACGGAGGAGATTTCCGGTTTCAAGATCGCCACGTCGTTGAGTACCCTCTACTCTTCCCCCTTCGAGGCGTTGCCACGGGTTCACTCCGCCTTTAAGAACGTTTTTTGGCGGCGCATCTTCCTTGCTCTATGGTTGATGCTTGAAGGTCTTTCTGCAGAAGACCGCGTCTCCTGGTTTTTTGTTTTTCCCAGACCATGTTCTTTTTACCATGACCCTGACATGTTTATCCCTGCTCTGAGGTCTCTCTTTATCTATGTTCCTATCATACTGTTTCTTCTTTCTCCAACGGTGGGTGTTCCTTCGGGATTTTCTTTTCTTTACCCCCCGTATCATTTTTCTCTGATAATAGAGCTCTTTCGGGGACTCTCCCCAGTCTGATTCTTTGAAGGCCCTTCTTGATCTCTAGAGGATGTGTTCCCCGGTCGTCCAACTTTTGTGTACGTAGGGGTAGTCCTCTTTCTCCCAGGTACGGCGACGGTAGCAGGGATGCTTGCCGTCTTCCCTACAATCCCGGTGGTGACGGTTTAGTTTTGGTTCCGCCAATTCTATCCTTTCCGTTTTCCGGCGACAACCGGGGCCCTTTGGAAACAATTGCGAGGATTGCTCTATCAGGTGTCTTTTAACCGGGGGTCGACCGAGCCCACACCTTCCCGAGTGCCCTCTCCCCCTTTTTTCTGTAGGCACACGCGTCCTCCCCCAACCCCTGCCAATTTATTACCGCATCTTGTGACAGGAACGGTGACTATCCCCTTCCGCTGAGGGTTCTTTGTGCTCCCCCTCCACTCTTCTATTTTGCGCCCCGATCTTCCTTAGGGCTGCAATCTTTTCATAGATCCCTGGACCTCAAAGTCGGCTCCTTTTTTTCTTCGCCAAGATATTAGCGGCACTCCGGGTCGTGCCTCCGTTTTTTTGGACTTGGACTGTTCCCCCGATCTAACCACATTTCCATAATCCTTGAACTCTTCGGTCTTCTTTTTCTCGAAAAGCTGATCTTAAATCCCCCCACGCTTTTTTTTTGGGCGCGGCATCTCCAGACCACTATCTCTTCTTCCCCTCTTAGTTAGAGAACATCGACCTGACCCTTTCGCGAGGGCAATTAGAGATCACAAAAAGAGTTGCTTCCTTCTAGTACGATCCCACCCCCCTTTTCCCTTTTCCCTCCTTCCTTTTCGCGAGATTGTTTCCCTTCTAGACATCCGCTTGTGGTTTTGCTTTTCGATGTTCCTTTTTTTTTAGTCGCATGTGATTCTTTCCCTTGGGAGTGTGATCGGTTCCACACCACTGCGCTCCAGCCTCTTTTTTTCCGCTCTCTTTGTACTGGAGAGACACTTATCTTCAGCAACCCGAATGCGGATGTTCTCGGTTTTCATTTTGTAATCCCCACCCGTTGGACCTCCCCCTCTTCCTTAACATTCAGTCTCCTGGCCCTGTGCGCCGCATTTTTTTTTTCCCCAGAGAAGAAATTCACCGATAGGTGAGATACGCCTTTAGGAGATTTTTTTCCCACTCACCCATTCATGTGCCTGCGTTCTAGATGAACCCTTCTTTGTGTAGTTTCCCCCCAAATGCGTCCCGGTAATTTGCAGAACAAAACTTTTCTTCTTCCTCTTGCTCTATAGGCTCCTCCCCTTACCCGCGTGTTTTCGTCTCCTCCCTCCCTGAGCTCCACTTCTCTCTCAAGAGCAAACTGCCTCGCCCTTTATGCTCTGAGACCAATTGGAGGACAATTCTTCGTCACCAACGTCTTTTTTTTTGTCAAGAAGAAAGCTTCATCCTAGCATCCTTCAACCTCTCCCAAATCCCCTTCCCCTACCTCACTCGTGTCCCCGATAGGCATTTTCAACCTTGTCTGCTCGCTTGGATTCGTCAAAGACCTCGATGAATAGATAGTTGCCTTAAGGGTAATCAACTCCCTCAGAACCACGCGTCACCTCCACCCCTTCTTTGTAGTCCCCGGCACCCTTCAAGACCCCCCTCCCGCCCCCTCACCAGGCCCCCGGTACTCCCAGTCGACATTGTTCCCTTGTCCCTTTTCAACCCCGACCTGGCGTCTTTTCTTTGATTAGGTATGGCTTGTTTTCGTAACCTTTTTCCACCCCCCTCTGCCAGAAATATGATCCTCCCTGGTTGCTCATTTTTCTTCCATCTAGTGCACCCTTTCTTTCTCCATTCTTGAATTTGTACCTCGTCCTGCGAAGTGGCTTCTTTTCCCCCGCGGCCCGCTCATCTTTTGTAGATATGGTTAGTGAGGTGAACGTCCCACCGTCTCCGCCCTTGTTCTCTTCGCAAGTCCACTTCTTTGGTTCTTTCTATCTTCCCCTATTTCCTTGTTTTTTCTTTTCATTCGCCTTCGACATGCTAAGTAGCATACTCCCTGCGGATTATTAAGCCATTTTTTTTTTCCGCCACCGCCTTCTTTTCTTCCTCCTTTTTTCGGTATTGGGCTTCCTTTTTTCATAATTCCCCAATTTGTCGCCTCGGGACATTTTCTCTTTTCTTGGCATTGCCCGTGTTTTGTTCCCCTTGGTGCCTTCCTCCCTCACCCGTTGAACGATCAAGCCTACAAATCCTCTCTCCTTTTGTGTTTCTAGCGATGATAGGGTTCTTTGTAACTACCCTTGCCGACTGGTTTTCTTTGAATGGACCCCTTTTTTTATGCTTTTCCTCCCTCTCCCTTTTAACGAAGCAAACATTGTCCAATACTTGCTGTCTCTTGAGTCCAGAGCCCCCCTCCTAGACCTTCTATTATTCACTGATTTTTTTCGTTTGACCCCGTCCTTCGCCAAAATGGCTTAATAATCGTTTTTGATAGTCTCTTGAGAAGTCCATCTTCGCATTTCAGCGTCTCCCTCACATTCTGGACGATCTGTCATGTCCAACCCTAATTCCCGAGGCGATCCCCCCCTTTTTTCTTTTAGCGGTTTACGTTTTCCCCCTCCGAAATTCCTCGATTCTTCTAGGTTTATCCTCCAAGTCTCATTCTCTTACCTATTTTTCCAAAACGCTTGCAGTTCGAATTTTCGGGTCACGCCGACCCTTTCATGATCAAAGGGTTTTCTCTGCAGATTTTTTTATCCTGGTTTTCTGCTTCGTTTGGTCCGATTCCCTTCCCTTCTCCCCATCCTTGTTTTCCCAGGTCGGGGTGCGTCCTTTGTAACTCCCCCTCGACATTTGGCTACCGGATTTGCCTTTTTTTCTTTGGTGCGGGAGCTGTTTTCGTCTTCCCCGGGACGCCATTCCCGGTTGTTTCTGTTGTTAGGGCGGAGGTTCTTTCCTGAGACAGGTTTTCCCGGATTCCCTCCTCTTGCTTGAGGCGGTTCACTCTCCCTAAGCCTGATTTTCAGGTTTTTTTTTGATGCTATTAGTCCTTACGATGTCGTTTTTCTAAGGTTGGTTGAGGTTTGTCTGTCGTTCCCTTGCGACGATTTCCGCTTTTTTGATGTTACCTCCGGTGGTGTCTTTTTCTCTGAGATGTTCCGCACCTCTCAGGGCTCTTCTTTTAACAGGCCCTGTGGCTTCCAGCGAGTCTTGATTGTGGGCCAGGAAGGGGCTTGCCTGCTTTTTCGATCCCTTTGTTAATTGAGAGTGCCCCTTACAAGGAGGAGTTTTTTTTTTCCCAAGCCGTTTTTTTTTTCCTCCATCTCAGGAAGTTTATTTTTCCCCGGGACCTATTTGACGGCACGGGACCTTCTAAGGAAACGATGTCGGGCGCTACAACTCTTTTTCGAGATGATCCCCCCCGAGGCTGTCATGTTTTGCTATCCCTCACTGGAGGCAGCATCCGGTGCTCGTCTCCACTCCTTAGCCTGTCACCCAGGTTTTCTACGACAAATGGCGATCGACAACCTCCCCATCCTATTCGGGCCTCGCCATTGCTCGACCAAGTCGCCCCCTTCTCTTTTTCCCAAACCACTGCCCAATTCCGTCCCTGCAGTTGCTGCTTTCCCTATCACGATCACGTACCAAGATCGCTCTTAGCAACTAGACCCTTTTCCATCGCGCGATTTTTCATCCCCCCAACCCTTGTATGCTTCACCTCTTCTGTCTCCTCTTCTCTTTTTCCCTCCCCCTTTGAGAGCGGATTCGGTATCCCCCTACTTTTTTCCCCGGGTTCCGGATCTTGAATGCTCTCGTTTCTCTTCCTTGAGTGAGGCGAGTATCCCCCCTTTTGAATTTTCTCTCTCTCCCTGGGATCGGGCCTCTCGAGCTCCAGTACTTTCCTCTCGCTGGTTCTACTGTCCAGATGGTAGTATTCACTCCTTTGCTTTTTTTCTATAGCCATTTTTAGTCCAATCCTACTCATCTCGCCCTGCTTCCCCGCCCTTAATCTTGCGACGACCTCCCTCTGACCGGTGCGGCCGCCTTCTCCCTCAAGCCAGCCCTCATCCTTCTTTCAGCTCCGCTTTCTCCATCGAGCTTTTTTCAGAGGGCCTCGGGCATTCACCCGGTGACGCGTCCCCGCCCGTGAGTTGAAAATAAACCTTCGTTCTGCTAAACCCTTAGTTTGCGTACCAGCCTCCTCCCTGATATAGACTCTGGAAAATTCCTCCCCCTTTGATCCCCCTCCCAGCGCCTCCAGCAACTGCCCTTCCCCAACCTTTCTCTCCCTTTTTTTTAGGGAAACGATATTTTTCCCCTCCGACTTATCGTTTCTTGAGGAACATCCGACCCCCCCGTCACAACGTCTCTTCCCTTAAGTTTCCTACTGTCGCCTCCCTTTGCCCCCCTTGCCCCCCCCCCTCCCTCCCAACCTTCTACGGAGCCCTGAAAAACACTCCTATATAAAACCCTGCGGTTTAGCTTCTGCGGTCTGATTCCTTTCCCCAGCCTCCCCTAGAGTTCCTAATCTTTATTCTAGGGTTCCTTCCCCTCAGACCCCGAAACCAACAGACGATCCCAAAACATTTCTTTAAATTTTGTGATGTAATACCCCCTCCCCATCCCTCGTCCCCCCATTCCAACAAATTTTTTGCCACACTTTAACTTGTTCTGCACAAGTGACGTCCCACCTACGGTTCCAGCGGATGTGATTCTCTTTTTCCTGGACCGGTCCCCGGGGGTTTCCTCACGTCCGCCAGGATAGCTTTCCTCTTCGGCCGCCCGTAATTTTATTACTCTGCCAGGGAATCATTTCGTTTCGTGCAGCTTGGTCGTCTCTTCCGACCTTGAGCTTTTCTCTCTTGCTTTTTTTCCCATCTCCGCTAATCCTTCGCTTGATTGGTCGATTTTCGTAAAGTCCCCCGGTAAGCCCCCCTTGTGATCTCGCGTCTCGTATTGCACTTGCCTTCCCGTCTTCCGGAGTTGACTTGGGCTTCGTCGCTGGTCCATTTGGTCCTATTTCGCTCTACAGAACTGGCTTCATTTTACGAATTTTGGCGAGGACCTTTTCAGCCACTCCTTCGCTTATTAATAAGGTCGAATCCTGTATTGGGCTCGCGCCCCTCATCGACGTCCTTGACAATCTATTTTTGGCGAGCGTTGACTCGATGGCCCCCGGGAAGTGACTTCACATAACGGTTCACTGGCCGCGGCGGTGTTCAGTCAGACTCCAAGTAAAACAATCTCAGCGCCGCGGTAAATATAAGTTGGTGGTTTTTTTTGTAAGCTTGATAGGTAGTGATCTTCACTGAACCTCCTCCCAGGAACGTTCCCCTTCCTTTGCAATTCCCCTTCCTTGTATCGATCGATGGTCCCGCTCGCCATTTTCGGATTTCCTTATATGGACGAGACCAATACACGATCCCCCATTATTCTTCTCGCAGGAGTTTCTTTAGCCGAGCCAACCTTATAATAATCCTTTTGATCTTGAGGAAGAATTCCCCTCTTAGAGAGATCCCCCTCTTGAAGAACGATCATGGCAACCTCTGTCCCTTCGGTCCCGTCTACCCCCTGCAAGCCGTACCCTGGCGATCACCCGTTGCCGCCTGGGCTCCTACTGTAACATCTTACCAACCGCTCCAGACCCTTGACTTATTCTCGGGCGAGGTTTGGATCACGATCGATGTTAGACGATCACTCCCTTCCTTGTCCTACCTTCGGCCACCTACGACCTTCCGAACATTATCCCCTTTTTAGGCGTCAGATTTCCGACCTGGTTGGTTTCTTGACGGTCACGATTTCCTGACCCTCTAGAACATCTCCATTTCTTGGTTCTTCCTCTTTGGTGTACATTCACCACCTCCCATGTTTGACTACCCTTATGGTTGGACCTTTTTTCGGGTTTCGTAGTCCTATCAATCTCCGTTTGTTCTTCTGGCTCTGTCGTTTGTTCGGGCTGTTGGTAGGAAACGTATGGTTCCGATTCGATCATCTTGATGTAATCGCAAATTCAAGCCCAGCCGTATCTGGTCTCATCAAGGCCGTTTTTTTTCTTCCCCCCCGAGGATGTGTTCCACCCTTAGGTCGCCTCCACGGTGGTGCCTTTTTTCGAGCGCGGGCCCTGGCGACGATCTTATTTTTCGTCAACAGCCCCCTGGTTACTGGTTCGATGTTACGAAATTTCCCTTCCCATGGCGAGGGTTGAACCAAATCTCTCTTGTTGCGCTCCAGGGAGCTCCTTCTGGGCGGAAGAGGGGTCGATTTCTCCGCCGCCGGTTCAGGCGTTCTTTGCATATATCCTTTCCTGAGGAGGGCGGTCGGCTTTTTTTTCTCATTACCCGGCCCTCCATGTATTTAAGCACGCCCCCTGCTGTGACAGTTCCCTCTGCCAGAGTCAGAGCTTTGATGCCGGGCAACATCTTTTCTAGTTTCTTCTCGCCCGATCTCTCTGGATGCCGGGCTGCCCTTTTTTTTTCTTCCCTCCCAGATACTCCGTCGTCGGTTTTCTCCACTCTTTCCTAGTAAGTCCCTGTCCGAGTGAAGTGGATTACTTACAAAATTCCCACCCGACAACCCGAAATACGGACTCGTTGCTTTATTCGGTTTTTTGAGCCCGTCGCCCCTTATTATCGTCCCCACGGTAAGCGGAATGGAGCTTTGTTGGCCCCACCTATTCCCCCGCTACCCCGACCAAGATCGAGTGTTTTTCATTGCTCCGAAATCAGAAATCGCTCTGCTCCCCGACCCTCCACCACCTGCTTCTCACATCGTCGATCCGAACCC
>Ga0179593_1371705_pt1 | contig 38991 bp, 52 predicted proteins | sample CZODoug2_1_08_16_FD_185931 | JGI IMG/M metagenome (GOLD analysis project Ga0179593, IMG submission 185931) | Vadose zone soil fungal communities from Angelo Coast Range Reserve, California, USA - CZODoug2_1_08_16fungal (PacBio error correction) | ecosystem: Environmental > Terrestrial > Soil >... | reverse complement strand
AGCTTTTTTAGCTGGAATCATGAATAGGTCCAGAAGTCAGAACCTCTGTCTTTTCCCCCACTTCATTAGTCTTCTTTCTCGTCCCTTACTTCCCACACCTCGCTGACGTTTTGTGAGATCTCACCCCTTATCTTCGCGAGTCTTACTTGGAGGGACAAATAGGGATTCTTCAGGTGCCGTTTCGCTTTTCTCATCCTTTGGTCCTTCCTTTCCCGTTTTAAGGTTCAGAACCATAGAACCCTTTGATCCGCCCACCTTGTTCTTTCGCAGGGAATGCTTGTGCTTCCCGTTCTCCCTTTTATTAGCAAAGTTTAGTTTGAGACTGCCTCCCCCATACCCAGTTGAAATTTTCTCTCGTTCTCGCTGAACGCGGTTTCTCCAAGCCCTTGGGTCTGAGGAATGCCCCCGAATCCTTCCCCACTCTGAGCTTTCGAATTCTAGCGGGGAGTGATGCGGTCTCAGGTCTTTCCTGCCTCTGTTTTTCTTCATCAGCTCCATCCTTCGCGACGTTGGGCGTATTTTTTTTGTTTTGTGCCCCCCCATTTGTTTGTTCCACGACATAGCGCGGCGAATGATTTTAGATGGAGGAGTACCCCCTGCCCTCCCCACACAGAAACAACCGTCCTTAGCCACGTTTACTTTGGTGAGAGTGTGCTTAACTCCTGTCCCCTTCCCAAAGATCGATCGGGTTGTTAGACCTCCGGTTTAGCATCTATGCCAGACCTGAGATTCTCAGTTTTTTATATCGATTCTGCCCGTTTTTTTTTAGGCTTCTTCATTCCACTTTTAGGTTGACCGACGGCATAATTTGTACTTTTGCGGATCACTTTTTTGAAGTTTCTTCGGCCCCCTTCCAGCAGTTAATAATCGCTTGGCGACCTGACCCCTAATTTCATTTTTTTTGTCCCTGCAGGAGTTTCTCTCCTCAGTCTTTCCCTGCTGACGACCAGCTTGCTCAATTACTATTCTTGATCTGAGATACTACCGGCGTCCTGTGCTGGTGGGAGTTTTTGGTGACCCCTGCTGCATTCTTTTAGTTGTAGATAAGTTCCTTCCCTTTGACTGACCCCTTCGATTGCCGGACTTACAGCGGCTTTCAGACGCATCGTCTCTTTTTCCGGGGCGTGTCTTCATGTCAGTGGATTTTGTGCGGCCCCCGAGAGGAGAACTTTTATCACATAACAAGTACACCCTTAAAACTGAGCTCGGGGGCTTCCTCCTAGCTTAATCCGTGTGAGGATGGTTCGCACTTTCGTTCTTCATATACTCTTGTTAGTAATGCGCCTTCCCTTCTCTGTTGTCCCCGTGAATAGGATTCTTCCCCATCCCCTGTACCCGAGATTCGTGCGGGCAACCCTTTCTAGTTAGGGCGCTTTTTTCCTTGTCAGTCTATTTTTCTGTCCTTCCACTTTTTGCAGTTAGAAGGATACCAGATCCTTTTAGAAGAATTATTGTGGAAAGATTTCCGTTATCATATCCTTCGTTGCAGATTCTCCACAGAAGGCCGAAGACAAGATCGACGATCTTGATCCCTTTTCTTCTTTGTGTTCCCTTTTCCCACCTCCCCCGCCACAACCTTTTCGAAGACGCTCGCACTTTAACACCTGGCTGACGTAGCTGCCGCGTGTTCGTTCCAGTCAAAGATATAGAAAGTAGTTCTTAATTCAGCAGATACAAGCCTGCCCTTCATTTCTCCTTGTCTTTCTGCATTGATTCCTGGTAATATTTTTTCCGTAATATTTTTTTTCAGATGTGGAACCGTTCGTATTTTCCAGCGGCCCCCTCCCCGGGTTATCCAGCGTCCCCCACGCGACACTGCGATATTGAAGATCCCCAGTTCCAGCCTCTTTCCCATATATACTCGTTTCTGAAGGAGTTACGAGTATTCCATGAATCCTGCCATCCGGGTTCCCACGCTTTGACTTCTTCCGTGACTCAGATATAACCTCCCTATTCTTCCTTCTCTTCTTTAGTTCGTTTCTATTGAAGTAGCGTTGAGGTGTTTGGTAGTTGCGAGACGTTTGTGCCGCTGATTTCACCAAGACATTTTCAAATCGGCGCCGTGTCCTCCGTCCTTCTTTACGCTTCCCCCTTGCGCACCCCCCACTCACGCCTGGCCTGGTCACGTAGCTGCCACCAATTCCGATGCGCCGGGCCTCTCTCCTCTTCCCCCTCAGACAGCCCGTGTGTGTTGCCGGTCGAGATCCCCCTTCCTATGAGCACTTTGATACGTTTTGCCAGCCGATTTTCATGCGTTCGATTTTTCTACCCCGGCCACGGCGCTTATGCCCCTACCGCTTGCACTCCAGAGATGCGTCCAAACTCTCCCCCCCCCCCAAACACCCACGTGTCGCTATATCCTGCCCCTCACGATGAATAATTACCCCCCACTGTTTTTCTAGGCATAAGTTACCTTTTAAGTCTTACCTGTCCTTTGCCCCCTTTCCCGGGATATATTTTCTTTGTCGACCCCTACCACCTATTCTGCACCCTTGCATTGGATTCTGCCTGTCTCGGTAACTCGGGTAGGAGTTTTCTCTTCTTCTTCCCTTGTGCACATGGACACACCTTACGGGTCCTAGCGTTCATTGACCCCCATTCGTGTCCCATATTTTCCCCGTGATATTCAATCCCCTTCCCCCCATGATTTTGGACATATTGCCCCATCTCCTAGCTCTTTTTTTCCTGGTTTTTCAGGCCTAAGATCTCCAGGTTCCCCACCGAAGAACACAAGTCTCTCTCCCCTTTCTTTTTGATGGTCAGAAGTTCCCTCCCCACCTCCCAGGGATCACCGAATCTCTTTTTTCTCCCTTTCGACCCTTGCCCCCCCATCTAGCGACCGTTGCTGGCCCCCACCAAGTTTAGCGAGCAAGGTGTTTCTTTCCCCTGATTACTGCCACAAGTGTGTCCTCTCCTGGCAGTCAATATGGATGCCCCCTCTCCCCCTTTTTCCCCGCACTTCTTAGGTCGGTTGTTTCCCATCTGAGCCTTCCGTCCTCCGCGGGCCTTTCCTCCCCCTATTGAAAGACTTGACACATGGCCTATTATTCCTGCTTTATCGAGGACGACCCCCGTTGAAACCAATCCCATGTCGGCCCTTGTCAGGTCCTGCCCCCCCAACTAACCTGCCTCTTTGACGTATTTTGGTATTCTCTTCCAGGTCTCCCCCTTTTTTCGTTGTCCTTGCCAACCAAAATCAACAATCACCTGCAAGCCCCCCTCTCCCGCTCCGCTTGCATCTCGTCGTTAGCCCTTTTGCAGGTCCAACGATCCTGCTTTTCTGAAAAGAACTGACTAATTAGGTCAACCTCGCTACTCTAAAGAAGGGATATTCACGTCTTTTCCTTCCCCTACGGTCAGTACTTCCCCTCCAAGGAGTTGCGCCTCATCTCCGCTAGCTCCCCTCTTTACAAGCGACTTAGTGGTTATCCAACCCCCCCTGAAATAGGTCGTATGATTCACGGCAAAAATCTCTTCTCCGGCGTTCTGTCCCTAATAAACCCAAATGTTTTTTTCCCCCGACTTTCCCAAACGACTTCAAGCTTTGCCCCCTGATTTCAACCCCTCCTTGGGTCCTATCCTTCCTAACCGCAAACAACTTCGCCGAATCCCCAAGCGAAACGCTTCCTTCCCTTGGCGCAGTGCTCCAATGGTGGAATACATCATCCTATACTTTTTTTCTCTCCCCCTTAAAGATTGGAGAGTTCTGCCCTCTCCTCTCTCGTTAGCCCCCCCTTTTTTGCCATCGCTCTCGCCCCAGACCGGGGGGTGGCTGCATTGAAGTCCCCCCATGACTGGTCGAAGAACAGAAGCAGAAGTCACCATAAACTCCTCATTCGGTTTTGCCTCGAGGAATCTTCGGTTTGCCTTTTTACATTATCAACCTCCCCCGTACCCGACTTCGAGATATGCAAAAAATTTCTTTTCTCCTTCAGACCTATTTTACGAATTAGCTGATTGCCTACTACAGCCTGCCGAAGAAAGGTTACCCCGTTACTTTTTCTCCCCTTTTCTCTGTTAAGCGAATCCTTGATTTCTACCCAGTGTACCTAATCAATTTCTCTCGGCAGAAGTTTTTATCAGGTCTGGTTGGTCCATCAAATTTTTTTAGGTATTTCCTTCAAATTTACTGCCATGACCATACCCCAGTTCGACCTTCAGTTATCGGCATGCATATCCCATAAGTAGTGACCCCCTTCAGAAGTCTCCCTTGCATATTTCTTGAATTTCTCATTATTGCCTCCGACGCCCTCCATGGTTTGGATGAGTCTTTCGAACATGTTAGTGCATTTAAAAAACTCTCTGGGAATTTTTCCGAGTAGCTCGTATCCTTCGCCAGAGCGGAAGCAAAAAATCCCTTTTACTTCCTTTAGTATTTTGTTGTTTTCTCTTCTTTTTTCCCGCTTAGTAGTGTTCCCCTCTCTCTCCCCCCAATTCCCTATACATAGTTTACACTGCTGACCTCCCCCTGTAAGAACCATCCCTCTGTTGATAAGAGTTTTTGAGCCCCATCCTTCTCCTTCCCCCCGACCTTCGTTAGCCTTTTGTCGTGATAGTGATGATCTCATTGTTTAGCCCTCTTTTCTCCTGTGGCAATGTTCTTTTGGCCTTTCCGAACATACCTGCCACCATTTGATGTCGACAAGACGTATTTCCCCTATGCTAGACTGTCCCCGCTTTCGGTCTCCCCCCCTTTCCCTACATGGCTTTCCCCCCCCCCCCTTTCAGTGTTCCGTGATGTACAATTCCCACCGTGAACGTGCGCTTTTGCTTCCCTGGCCAGATTGCTCCTTCGTCGTCATGAGCATTGTGCGAAATTGAATGGTGCACCTAAGGCTCCTTTTCTCTGGTCTTCTGGGGTCTTTCTTCTGTTCCCGTCAATTTTCCCTTGATTGTACGCCCCCCCAGCTCTCCCCCCTTTCTGACATTTATTCCTTCTTCTCGCCCCCCCTGCGTTGGAAGTCAATCGGCCGCGCGGACCTGCCCCGCGTTGTGAGGCTGATGTTTCCAAACCCTCGTTCTTCGCCCTGTGATTTTTTTTTTTTTTTCTTGGCTTTCAAGATCCTCTCAAGAGTGTAGCCATCTCCCCCGTATTATGTCTGTTTTCTTTCGACCTCCGCAGTTGTACGGATTTGGCGACCTTGAGTACCCTGCCCCGTTTTTTCTCTCCCCCCCCTCTTTCCTGTAGTTTCTAGGTGACGCTGCCCTTTTGGTTTGCCCCCCTCCGACAAACTATGAGGAATTGATCAAGTCCCCTTCCCTTTTTGGTATGCGCCCAAAGACTTTTAATAATAGAAGCCTTTTTGCCTTTTACCTCCCTTGTGCATGTTGACTCACACGCCTGAGAGTGGTACTCATTCCCGACAGCTCTTTCCATACTTTCCTGTCGGTGATCGGTAATACGGCCTTGAGCGTGTGTCCCGGGTTTCCCTTCATTCGATGAGCGTTCTTGGGGCTGGCGACAGGCCCCTCGTTTATGTGCACGAGAGGGGTATTGCACCGCTCGACTTCTTTTTTGTCTCGGAATGGAGGAGCCTGTAGTCCCTGTTTTTGGTGCGGCCCCTAGTCGTAGCCTTTTTCGCCTCCCAAAGTACCACCCATCCCCCTTCCGAAAAAGCATTTCTGGGGTTTTGTTGGGGTGGGGGATTTATGGACGAATTTCCTTTGACATTTAATTTCTTGTTTTCCTCTTTTCTTCTTATTAAGCAGAATACATGACATGGTCGTCTCATGGACACAACAGCTATGGGTGAGGATTGTCGGCTTCGTTCCCCATGCCAGATCCTTTTCACCACCCCCCCCCGGAAACTTTTGCTGGAAAGTGAGTTTTTTTTCCTCCCCCGTTTTCTCTGACCCCTTTCTTATTCCATCAATTTCTAACTGGCCGGTCCCAGCGTAGACCGAATTTAATTTGTGGTTCAAGCGCGACGGCGTCCCCAGAGAGTTCTATCCCTCCTTCCTCCGTTTGACCCCTCCCCCCCCTGAAACGTTGAGTCCTGGTGTGAATACGTCCTTCTAAGTCTTTTGTCCCTTTCCCAACGCCCAGGCGGCGCGAACTCTGTACTCTCTGTGTATTCAAACATTCTCTTATTTCTGCCACAGGTTACGTCCCTCTCTCGACTCTTCGGCAATAGGCCAACTACTAAACGCTCCTTGCCTCCTTTTACGTGGTCTACCGTCTCCCCATTCTGGAACGTGAATTGATTCCGATTGCGAACGTTACAAAACGTAGGTTTGTGAGCATGAGAAGTTGCCCGCCTGCTCTTTTCCGAGTTTTTGGGGTTTTTTTTTTTTCACCTCACCCTCCGGAGAATTGCTCACCAGACCGCAGTCCAGAGCTTCCCTAGGAAGCGACCCTTTGTACTCCAGACTTCATATATTCCCCGTCACTTGCGCCGTCACCTTCCTGCCTAAAACTTCCCCTCCGCCGCGTTCCCAAGTGAAGTCTTATAGGGATATTGTCCTCGTATAAGCCAGACCGCACCCTCCATTTTTGGTCTTGTTTGGGTTCTTTTCCTCGACCCCAGCCTACAAGCCTTGTCTTCCGTTCTGCTCCCCTGTATGCTTCGACGAATGGAAGTTCGTATGCTGAAAAGTTACCACAATGAATCGATGCGCCAGTTTTTATATACTCTTCCGTTGGGCGAGTAGCCAAAATCAGCATGTCGGGCCTCGGGTAAGTGTAGCGACTCCATTACCCAGCGTTCGTTCCCCCCTTGGAGTCCTCTCCCTTAGCCCCGTGCCTTTTGCACCCTTTCCGGTCATCTCGCGCAAAACTAAAAACAACTCCCCCCGGCTCGCCCTGAAAACTATATACCACAGTTCCTCTTGATTAAGTACGTAGTCAAGGGAAGTGCAACCTTTAACCGGATGACATCATCCCCCCTTCTTCCCCGTTTTTGCCCTACGAGCCGTCGCTCCCTAGTTATGAATATTAGATTTGTGTCCTTTGTTGATGGCAATATACTCGGTTAATGAGTTGCTTGCTACCCCCCTTCTGTCACTTTGTGATAGAGACCCATAGGTTTCCACGCCTCCAGCTGACAACCCCTTCTGCAAAATCGTTTCCGACGTTGCTTCTTCCCTCAATCCCCCCTTCTTCCACTGATTCAGAATCATTCGTTTTTCCTCCTACACTACTTCTAAGTGACCCCCCTTCTTGCTACGTCTCGGTTTTCACTACAGGAAAAAGAGAGTATTATGTATTTTTTTGTGTTGCTGAAAGATTTTTTCTCACCTACAATGCGATCGTAGATTTGCGCCTCGCACTCCAGTTCTTCCGGATCGTTCTGCGAACCATTAGATTAGAGGTTTCCATATAGTGACCCTCTCCTTGGTTTGCCCCCTCCCATCTAAATCAATCTTGCCTTACTTTTCCCACTTCTTCTTCGGTGTTCATGAATATGGAATTGACGTTTGCCTAAGAGGTTTTCGACCTACCCTGCAAAGCCTCTCTTCTCATTCAAATGGACCTGTATTATTTTTTTATTTTGAAGCTTAACACCAGTTCTTACTCTATATTCCCCTCCCACCAAGACCCATGCTCTGCGCAGTTTCGTGTATGTATTTTTTATCTACCCAGATCTTTCCCTCACCCCCCTTCCCCCCCTCTGTACAAGCATCCCCCTCATTTTCTTTCCCTGAGATTCGAAACTCTTGCCCAGCGCTTGACCCAGTCAACTTAACTGATCGCCCCAAGCCACACGAATTAGATTATGTCAACTCGCACGATAACTTCCTCCCCCCTTTACCCGGCACCCCTACCGCCTCAAGCCCCTTGCGACCCGAGTCGCCTAAGATTCTTCCTTTCCAACTCCGCCTTTTGATTTACCAAAAGTCATCGTGTGTCGATTTAACTCGATTTCTACGCCCGTCTTTCCCTAATACCACCATGGACCTAAAGGCATCAAACCCCAGCATTTCTTCCCTTCCTGCGTGCCTTCCAAAAGACCCGCGGCTTCGCTCCCCCGACGTCACCAACTCGACGAGTCTAGTCCAGCTGTAGGGCGCCCGGCTCCGTACCCCGTTCTTTAACTGAATACACCCTTTCCCCTCCTTCTTTCCCTCAGGCTTCTTTATCTAGAAATCTTTTCTAACCCGTCACCCCAGTACGAGTTTGACTCTCTCTTCCCCTGTCCCGCTTATTATTGAAAGCTATCAAACCCCTCTTCGGATGGATTTTGACGAGAATCATTCCTCCTTCCCCCCCGTCGTTGATGGCTCATGTTCCATAACACTTCCGGCTCATATTATACACCGACTCCGTCTAAAGTCCCTCTTTCCACTCAGATCTTTTTCTCCTCAACACCATACGACCTTCCTGGACTATCGCCGTACTTTCCTTGCGCAGCCCTTTTTCCCCCTTTTATTAGAAGGTTCACCTAAAGGTTCCTGGTCCTCCATTTTGCCCAGTATCCCGCAAGCAAAGGCGAGTTCGCTTCGAAATCCCCGACTCTGAAAGCAAACTTTTGGTATGTTCTTTCACCCCTTCCAGACAGAAAAGTGTTTGATCAATGAAATACCTTTTCTCTGCAGCTGACAGATCCCCTCCTAGTCTGCCACTCACAAGGCAGGATTCTGCTTTTTTTCTTTTGTTCCTCATTCTTGCCTCCGCCCCCAACCCTTTCTCGTCGTCTCTCTTTGTTAGTAACTTTTGATCCAGTCCTTAACTTGTCTCTTGACCCGGAATCCTACTTATCTTCCCTTCGCCAAGCTCAAGTGACCCCTTCCTTCAACAATCCCCCCCTCAGCTCCCCGTCTTTTTTTTTTGATTTTTGAGATTGTTGATTAAATAAATGATCGGTGCGGTCGTCCCCTAGATTCAACTTACCTATTTTTTTATTACGGTAAGACCCCCTGTACCCCATCCCCCTTTCGCTGAGTTTGCGCGTTGACCCTTTACGTTTCCACCGACGCTGCGCCGACCTGATGCTCTTCCTTCCTTTTGATACCCGATAGAATAACGATTTGTGGCCTTTCGGTATGGGAAAGGTTCGACCCCTGCCCCACCAGGTTTCTTTCTCCAAGTCCCTGTTTCCCTATATCCGACGAAGGCCTGAGTTTTCGGTGAGCTACAGCTGTTCCGTCCCTTTTGCTTGTCGACTTCGGAAAATCCCAACCGGTGAAAAGGTTCCGGGCCTATGGTCTTTCTTTCTTCCTCTTCCCTCCCTCCTTTTCTCTTTTCGGTGTAACCCTCTTGTATTTCAACAATAAGAGTTTAATTAGACTGTCTCGATTGTGATTTTCTCCTTTTTTCTTTTCCTAGGTAAAGCCGCATTTCCTTTCCCTAAGAGTTTGACGCTGGTCTTTCTTTTTTTCTTCTTTTCTTTCGCCCACCACTTTTAAGTTGCCGCGGGTCCCCGAACCGCCCCTTTCGTTTTCGTCATATGGAACCCCCGAGAACCTGTTTATTTTGCCGTTCAGCTCTCCCCCCTCTCCAAACTCGGCAATTCAGTAGAAAAGATTCCCCATTGATGATTTGATCTTAGTCCTCGTTGTCTTCTCTCTGGTGCCCCCTTTGCCTTCTCTCTTTTCCTTTTCTTTTGCAGGAGTGGGTGTTTTTTTTTCCTCTTTTTCAAGCCAGAGGTTGGACACTCTGGCGATCAAATCTTGGATAACTTCCTGATTGCTTTGCGTTTGGAAAGAAGCGTCACCTCAGAATGAGATAAGACCCCAGTTTTTCTACCTTGTGGTTTCTACCCCCACGCCTTCTTAGAACGATTTTCACCCTTAAGTTGCTTAATCTTTGTCTGCATCCCTGGGATAGGCCGCCCAGGCGTCTCCGCATCGTCGAGGTGAATTAATTCATCTTATTTTTTTTTTTTCTTTTTTCTTGTGCTTCGATCACGAGTCTTGCCAGCATTTACAGGCCGTTTTCCTCCCTTCTCTAAGCACGTTTCTCTTTCTGCTGGTTGCATTCCCTGACCTTGTGGATTTTGTTGAAAGTCTGCTGGATCTGTCTAAGAACCCTCACTTCCAAATTCCTTTCTCCCACGAGCATGGTCTTTTTTTTTGGCTTTATTCAGTCTCGTGCTTTGGACACTTCTCCCCCCGCTAGGCGTCTCGACAGCATACATACGTCTTCCCCTTTGTTCTTTCATGGCCCCGAACTAGCGCTTTTGCCCTCCTTGCCTTTGCGTCCCATCGCGGCGGGACTCTTCCCCCGAAGTAGTGATTGCCCTTTGATCTTTCATTTTTTTTGGTTTCTAGTTCGAGAACGTCGCGTTTCTTTCACTTTGGTCAGATAATGCCGCGCAGAAGCCTTCTTTTTACCAGCCTGTAATTTCTCGTTTGCGTTCCCGCCCTCTATATTCGGCAAAGCAGCCTCGCTACGCACCCTTTTTCTGAAGATGATCAATTTTCCTGAAGCAGTTCGTGGCGCCCCCCAAAACTTGGTTCTCCCCCTATTTCTGCCTTTCTCTGAGAAACTTGTTCTTGCTTTAGCGCATACGTAAACGTCATAGACTATTCTTAGGACCTTGCCCAGATCCAAAGTCCCTTCCGGAATCTGATGATTCCCCGCTTCCACTGTCGGCGACACGCTTTTAAGACCCTATTTTTTCAGATTTGTTCCCCGTCTACTCACTATATTTTTGGCAGCCTGCGCCCTAGTGCCCGCCTCTTACGTCTTTTTTCAACCCTCCACCTCGGCTTGCCACCCCCCTCTTCTTACATCTCAAAGACCCTCCTGGCCCCGACGGTCACCTGTTTTAGAATTAGAGGACAACTTTGATCGCGCATACGTCTCTCCGTTTGCTCTGATACTCATTCAGAGGTTCCCCGACTTTAACAAGTGACTTTTATAGCTTATCTGTTTCCCATTTATGAAGAGCAACTTTCGGCCCTTTTTGCCGAAGGTTTGTTTTTTCCGCTAGATTCCAAAGTAAATGTTCACATCGAGCGTGTTCCCGACTTTTTCCGGCGTTAAACTGGCCTTCAAGAAAGACCCTGGTTGAGCTTCTCTTCCCACTTATGGACAGATAGAATTTCCTTTTATACTATAATTCCCCATCAGTTTTTTTTTTGCTACAAATGTCAGATGTTTTACTCCCACCCACCCCCCCACCCCCCCCCCCCGGCAAGAGCAGTCCCCAGGCCATTCTTTTTGTCTTAGCATAGATTTCCCGTAGGTCCCACAACCTTTACCACTGTGTCACCCTAGACTTCAAACCTTCTCACAACCCTCCACCCCCCAAGGTCTCCATCCCTTGACCCCGACCTATTCCGAATTCATATCCCTTCCCCCCGATGCACAGGCATGTACTTAGTTCAGTGACTGGGCACAATCTCACGGACTATCCTCCATTGGCCCTCCCCCCTCATCCCCCTGACAGTTAGTTTTGCTTCTATTTGTTCTGTATCCGTGATGGCACCAGTTAAGTTTTGTTGTGACCTTTTTTAGATAAACCGCTTTCCACTATTGTCGTACCAACTTTTCTTGTTTCCACAAGCTGAACAATTCGAGATTTCATCACCAGCTGCTTGCTCAATAAAAGTTTTCCTCAATGTATAACGTGTCTCTTTTTCCCCCCCCCTCCGTCCCTTTAATTAGCCTCTGCTTTTTTCAAACAATTCAGGGAGACGTAGTTTCACTCATCCACCCAGAGCTCTTCGCCACATTGGAAGTTGATGGATCAAGTCTTCCTGCCCCCGTACAACCCACGGGAAATTCTTTTTGTCTTGCCGTCTTAGCATATACCCTAAGCCTTTTCTTCGACGGTCAGAGCTTGCAATTAATTTTTCACCCGGACACTGCCTTTTCGAGGAACGCATTACTTACCCCCATTGGAGGGCCCTTCCGTCTCATCCGGCCAAACTCCACTTTCTCCGTTTGAAATTTCCGTCCTTGACGCCCGATGGCATAGACAGAAGTTTTCCCCTTCCGATTTTCAGTCCTGACTAAGGCCACGTTTCCCTTTACGAAAGACTAACCCCCTCTTCCTCCCTTTCTCCTCCCCCCATGAACCCTGCTCTTGACTTCTGGTTCTTTTCAGCTTCTCCCCCTCTCACAACATCCAAAATTGCAAATTAGCACTTCCTCTCAATAGACGTCGTATCTGTTTGGCCACAGTCCGCGGACTATTGCTCCAGCCTTTTCCGCCTCTTTTGTCTCGCAACCCCGTCTGTATCTTTTCCCCCCTCGCCTACAACCGATACACCGACTAGGGTTTAAAGATAATGCCGAAGGTCTTCCCCCTCCCTTCCGGTTCCTCCCCCCGAAGCATATTGTTTTTTTGGTTCTTTTTCCTCCCCCCACTTTCGAGTGTCGATCTTTTTTAACCAAGGAGTAGTTCATGTACGTCTTATGAGCATTACACCCCCCAAGTACTCCTCCCTTCATCCCCACAGATCTTTAGTCTTTCCAACTTTGGAGTTCACCGACGCTACCTTTTTGCCGCCCCCCTCTCTCGCGATCGTTTTGAAAATTCGCGACGTCAAGTTTTAAGTCTAAGATTTCACCCTGCGATTTCTCAATACATCTTTTTATAGCAGGCCTCTTTTTGAGTTTCCACTCTTCCTTCTTCCCCCCCACAGTTCACAGTTAGAGACTTTTATGTTGCCTCTACCCCCTCCCTTCGTTCAGTTCCGGCTTATTTTAATTTACCAGAGGTTTACTCCCTGCCGAAGAAGGACCGCCCCCCCCACTTCGCCCCAGGAGCTCCTCGAGCATTCCTTTTTTTACCCCCCTTACAGCCCCCCTTCACCGACATCAAGATCATAGATCATCCTTCTTGGCAAAATTTTGATCTTCCCCTCAACGAGCCTATGCAATTCTACCCCCCCCTTCAGCCCTGTCCCTGATTGTCAATTTTTCAACCTTTTCCTGCAGCCCCTTTTCCGCCCAGTGTGTATCCCGCACTATGAAAACTGAGTTCTCTTTCCCCCTTCCCTCTTGTCGTCAACTATTCGGTCCTTCAGCCGTAAGGCAAGGTCTTCTCCCCCCCCCAAATATTTAGCGGAACTTATGAACGATCCTTAGTTCCTCCCTTTTCCGGCCCATCTCGCGCTAGTTTCTTTGCATATCTTCCCCCACTTTTTTTCGAGCTGTTTTTGAACTTTTTCATCCCCTTCCTGAGTTTTCTAGGGGAAGTTTTTCCTTTTTTTTTATCTGTCATCTCATTTTTACACTTCTTCGGATCTGGAAGTTCAATTCTTTTTCCGTTTTGTTGTCGATTTTTCGTGTTCTCTTCTCTGATAGTGTCGTAGATACATAGTCATAGACCCTTTTTTTTATTTTTTCTTCTTCTCCGCCCTTTCCTTGAACCCCCTATTTTGCCTGAAGAAGTTTTTTTCTTAGCCCTCCTGAACTTACGCCTATGCTCCATTGGAGAAATCGGAATGATCTTAATCGTCCTCTCCCTTTATGTGGACGACGTTGAAGTTTGGAAAGGTTCTCCTCTTCCCCCCCCCATTTTTTACAAGCTGATATTGAATCGCGTCCCTAGAAGGAAGTGAGGATCCCCCCCCAATGGGCGACCATGGCTTCCTTTTTTTGAATTTTTTTTTTTTTTCCTTTTTTTGGTTTTTTTTTTTTTTCTTTTCTTTTTTTTTGGTTTTTTTTTTTTTTTTTTTTTTTGACAAAACCCCTTTTTTCCCCTCTTTTTGAAATTGACCCTCCGTTGAATTTTCGGTTCTTTTTTCGTCGTCCTATCGCACTCCTTCGTAGCTTGAAGACTCTTTAGACTTTCCCCAACTTAACTCCCTCTGTTCGTTTTCTTTCTTCCCGTCGAATTAAAGCCGAGGGTAACGCCACCTCCATCCAGATTCTCGTTTGCGAATGACTTCTTTTCTCTAGTCTCCCCCCCTTTGCGAACGATTCAGCGGACGAAAATGAACCGCGATTGATTGTGCCCTCTTTTTTACCCCTTCTCAACGTTGTTCTTTTAGTAGCCCCGATCACCTCCTTCCCATGCGTAGACAAATTGATTCTTCTTTTGGTTTTCCCCCGGAGCTGTTCCCCCTTTGCCTTGGGTAGATGTCTCGATTAGGTCCGAGTTTGGGCGCAGTGCCGTCCAAATGCCCCTTTGTTCCCCCCCCCCACTGTTTTTGGCAGATCGCCGGGTTCACCAGTTTTTGATCAAGTTCGACTGCTTTGAGCACAAAAGCTTGCATTCATCTACACTATTCATTTTGGTTTGTCTTCAACCCCCAACAAAAAATTTTCTTTGATCTGAATGCCGCCGTTCTGTCAATTTGAAATCCCAATTTTTTCACTGATCCCCCCCCCCCCCCCCCCGGTAACGACTCTTGTAGTTTTTGCTTTTAACCCAATTCTCCTGATTTTCTTTTTCTCATGTTTCCCTTCCCCGACTCTTTTGCCGTGCATTTTTTTTACCAGTTTTTGAGACAAGACGCCCGCCTTTTCCCTTCTTTTGGTTTCTTTTCATGCCTGACAGTGTTGGTTTGTGAGGCAAATTGAGAGGTGATTGATAACCCAACCATAAAGATAACTTTTTCCCCTTTGTTCCCTCCAAATCCTGCGCATTTTGGGAACTCGGTCATTCTTTAAGTGATTGGTTTCGCTTTGTCCTTATCAGCAGGCCACTTGAATTGTGTCTCTCATCCCCTTAGCTTTGCACTTTAGGTCAGCTCCAGGCCATCCTTTTCAACCTTTCGATAGGTCTGTGACACGTCCTTCTTTGTTTTTCTTGACTGTAGAGAGCGTACCCCCTTCGCTCCCCCCTCTTCCCTCATCCTTTTTTTGCGAATCTAATTTGGGTTCCTTTGACTTTTTCCTCTTCTTGGCCTCAGATCGAATACCCAAGAGAGACTCGTGTATAATTGTTTGCTTTTAGTTTTTCCTCATTCAACCGAAACAATGCGGGAGACCTTTACTTTCCTTTCTTTTACAACTATCTGAATTGGAACTTTGTGACGCTAAGATTCTCCTTAGTTCACGGAAATGGCCTTGAAGCTACAATCGGACCGCTCTTTGATCTCTTCACTGAAGCGGAACTGATTTCTTTCTTTTCGTTCATTACAGTAACACCTTTTTTTGTTTTGCCATCGCCGAGCCTAAGTGTTTTTGCCAACAAGGGGTAGGCTCCCCCCCCTCACCCTCTACCTCACGTGATACAGAGACATACCCTTCGAAAGAGATTTTTCCCCTGTCGGTTCGAGGCCATTGAATTAAGGCTAGTTTGAAATTCCTCCGTGACCCCCTTACATAAGACTGACTTCATCGACTGTACGTGACTTCGTGGGTAGATGCTCCCCTGACGACGACTTTTGATGTTTCTTAGGTTGGTATCCGGTTGAGCCGATGTGCTTTTGCCATCTTTTTTTTTGTGGTCTTTTTTCTAATTACATTTTTATTTTTCTTTTTTTTTCAGGAGATGTCCTTCCCGCACAAGTGATCTGTCTCCCCATTGGAACTTACCTGGCGTTGGCCGCCCCATTAAAGCATAAAGGACCCTATGCCTTGTCTCTCTCTTTTCAATTTCACTTCAGTTCCTTTTTCCCTATTCTTTAACAATTGTGTCCCCGCACGACAGTTGTAAGACAGGACGCCTGTACCCCTACCACTTTTTCCTTTTTCGTAAATGGAAAAGCATATTTTTCTCCCCTAAACTCCTTGTTCCCCTATCTCCGGACCAAAACCGTCTCCCCCAACTTCCAAACAACCCCTGCCCTCCCAACCTGCCCTCATCCATACGACTTTGATTCCTCTTCCCACTCGGATGCCAAGTACTAGCGGGCTGAAGGAACCTATTCCCTTTCTTTTCTTTCTTGGCCATCATCCCTCCCGAGTCGGTTGATGTCGACTCTTCTGGACTGCATAGTTGTCTCTTGTTTGATGTTTCTGCAACACAGTCTATTCCTGAGTGCTCTCCTTTCCCGTTATCAGGCATTTTCAAAATATGTGTTTTTTATAAGGTTACCCAAACTTGAACAATATTAGCCATAAGTTTTTCTCGTTTTCCCGTACTTATAGGCACGATTCTTTCATAATTCAGAGATCGGTCCTTTCCCCCCCCTTCAGATACTCTTAAGGTTTAACTAAAAGTCTCCCACAGAGAGTGAAGATAGCCCCTGTTTTTTTGCTTTTTGTCACGAATTATTACCGCTTTAGCATACCCAGACTACACCCCCAACCCCCCCCAAAGATCTATTTTTTATAACTTATTTCAACCTTAATCTCTTCCTCCTTGATAGGTCCTGCAACCAATGCCAGCTTCTCCCCTCCTTGGGGCCCCGTTTTTTTACTTTCCAAATGAGAGCGCCCTCCTTTACATTTCACCCGGCAGTTCCCACCCCTCTTCACTTGTTCCCAGAAAACTATTTTTGCTTTGTTTCAACTACTGTTTCCTTGTCATATTCGTTCCCCTCCCCCCGCAAAGAAGACCGTTCCCTCCTTACAAGACTTCAATTCCTCCGATTATGTGAGGTCTGCCCTGAATTCCTAAACCCCTCCCTTCGTCTACTCTACTTGATTCAGCCCACCAAGAAAACTGCCCCTTTTTGCTGCAGTTTCTTTTTTTTCTTCCTTTTCTTTCGTTTCAAGCGATTCCATCCCCCCTTAAAACAAATGTCCTGCAGAACTCTGCCGAAAGCCGTCTACTTCTCCCTGTCTTGCCCAGTCCGGCAAGCTTAAAAAAAGGCCCCTTTTTCCTTCTCACCCTCCTTTTACGCTCCAATTCTGTCTTAACCCCCTCTCAATTCCCTTTTAAAGCCTTCCCCCCGACTTAATTTGTATTGAAAGCAATCCAAGTTTCTCCCGCCAGTTATCGGAATTCGTTACCAACAGGTCCTCTTTCCCCCCCCCACTTTTTGTATACAAGATTCCTTGTTTTTTTTTGAGCGCGTTTTTCCTCTAATGGAAATTGTTACCTTTATTCCCACGACTTTTGGACTCCGGCAGAGTCTTCCCCCCACTTGGAGTGCACCACACAGGGGACCTCCCCTCCCCGACGATACAAAGGATTCTCAAAAATTCCCCCCTCAGTTTCCCAGGGGGCGATCTCCTAAACCGGTAGTTTCTCCGCCACCCTCCTAACGATCTTTGCTACGCAAGGACTCTTCGAGTCTTCCTCTGACCCAATACCCCACTTCCCACCCTTCACTTTCTGGTTTTGCGGATCTCCCCTTTCGACGCGGTCCGTTGTTCCTGGATGAAAACAGATTTGCGGCATCCTACCTCAATGACGGACGCCACTTTCCCCAAGGGAGAGACCTGCGAATATTTTCCTTACACCTCAGGCTGTCCTCACCCCGCCTTCTACCGCTTTTTGAAGCTTCTTATTTTACAGTAAGATATTCCCATCTCAAACCGCAAGGCGGAGATGCTCATACTCCCCGCGCATCTTTCTTGTTGATTGTCTGAAACGTGTCTTCTCCTTTTTTTCTCCATTTTACCCGCAACGCACAGAGGAATCTCTTAATACAGTCGCACCCCAATTCTTGGAAGGTTGTTTTGATCCTTCTTGACTCGGGACTCCACAAGTCATGATTTATATTAACTCTACTATCCATTTTCCTCTGTGCTCCAAGGTGGACTAGTAGATAGTATGGGAAAATTTCTCAGTTGCCATACCCCCGCCACCCCCCACCCCCCAAACCCATCCCCCCCCCCCCCCCCCCTCCCCCCCCCCCCCCCCCCCCCCCCCCTCCCCCCACAGCAGTTATGGCCCGGTTCGACCTATTGAGGGGTCCTCAAGCTCTGATATCCCCTTTCCCACCAGAGCGGACCTCAAATATCTTCTTTCACCCTACATCCGTGTTGTTGTTTTTTTTTTTTTTTGCTTCCTTCTCTTCCTCTCCGGATCCGAGCTACGTTCCCCCCCCCCTTCCCCTCCCCCTCTCTTTTACTTCTGCCCCTAACCCTCGCTCCTCCTCATTTTTTTCGTAGGCACTTTTCTGCGAATGCAAGAATGTCTCCTGTATACTGAGTTCCCCCTGGATGATCTTCCTCTTGCTAAACCCTATTCCACTGATTGCTTCAGGTGTTCTTTACTTTTTCCCGAACCTCCTTTCCCGGTTAAGAAAAGAGGGGTGCATCGCGTTCCTCTTTCGGATCCCCCCTTTTCAATGGGATCTATGTTAGTGAGCCTTTGACCCAACAGTCCCACTTCTCGTTATTTCGTTTGACTTTTTGATCCCATTAGTTTGGTCTGAGCTTTCCTGACCCAATAAACTCCTTTAGAGGCTTTCTTTTCTTTTCTGCGCAGTTCTCCTCTTTCTGCAGCATGAGTTTTAAGAAGAACTCAGATCAATAAGCGCTTTTTTTCGCCTATTATTAGGCTTCGCCCAAATGTTGGTCCCCAATCGTTTCCTTCACACAGGATTAGGATTTGGCAACCAATCTTCTCCCTTTTTCCTTTGGTTTAGTTTGCGAGTTCGAGATCCTTAACAAGGCGGCCTCGATCAGAGTTTCGATGATGAGGTCTCCCCTCCGTTTGCGTTGAGTCTTCGAAGTTAGATCGCTTTAGTTGGTTTAGAGGTCTTCGCCCTCTGTCCCCTTCCCGGTGAACTAAAGTCGTTTTTATTACATATGAAGGATTCTCCAGTTGGGCCGTTTGCCTCAACAGACTAGAATCCCCGTAACGACACGTCTTTCGGTGTAAAACTCCCTTCTCTGTAGAGACATGCCGACTTCGGCTCGTCACAGAAGTTGATTTCGCCGTCGGCCTGATAGGTCATGAGTGGAGTTCTCTGAGTGGTTGACCCTAATACTTCTCTTTTTTTCAGGGGATGCTTTGATAAGTGATATTTGTCCCTTGAAATTTGCGCTGCGTTCTCCCCCCTCCCTTATTCGTTCGGAAGGGTGTCTATTTTACCTATTGTTTTTTTTTTCTTCCCCCAAAACCCAGCTCTCTGTCGTCTGCAACCTGAATTCTACCCCCCCTAAAATTGCCCCATGAGCAGGGCTTGGGATGTCCTTCCCTCGATGCTCGGAAGTGATGGTGCCTCGTAATAGCAGCCGAAACCGCTGCCATTTCTTTTCGTTTCCCCCCAATAATAGTCTCCCAACTCGGATTTTGTCCTAGCCATCGGGTTTTTCACGGTCCCTCTCCTTTAACCCCCGAAGATAGTGTTGAAAAAGTATTTCTGTTTGTTTTTCTTTTCCTCGTTTGGACCCACCTTTTGGGAAGCCTTTCCTTTTCCCCCCCAGCGTTACTCCCTCCTTCTTCATGGTGAAAGAAGCAAGCAGAAGGCTTCTTTTATCCTCCCGCGTTCCGACCCAAACTCGTGTTTCCATTTGTCCTTCTTCTGGCCACCGCATCCCCACCTCAGTCGACCGAGTCCTTTTTTTCTTTTAGTGAAAAAGGAACCTCTCATTGTGGGGACTGTCCCCACTTCGACCTTTCTGTCAGACAGTACAAGGTCCTTACTTGAGATTCTTGCGCTCTGTTCGTTGGCCCCCTTCTTTCCTCCATTGAGTTCTTGGAAACGACCCACCGTTTTTTTTGCCCTCTCGCACCTTTGTATAGAGTGAGTACCTTCCGGACCCGCGTCTTCTACCTTGCCCTTCCCCCGGCATACTTCTTCGCCCCCACTGGGTTTCTTTCTTAGATGCCCATTTAAGATGTACCGGGTTTCGTTTTTCCTGCCACCTCCATTGCTACCTGATGAATAAAGGGGGCTTGGTTTGTCAAGTGTCGATATTGGATTGCAGGTCCGCTGATGCCTGGTAGGTTGGAGGTTTTTCTCCGTTTTTCCGCTAGATGCACAAAGTAAACGTTTCTGGTTTCCCGCCGTGCGTGGTATTCCTACCCTTACACGAACTTCCTGACCCGTTTAAACCCCCCTCTTTCCGCACAGGCCCTCCTCAGTGGTACCATTTACCTATCCGGTGTTTTTTATACCCCCCCTCCTGGCCTTTGTACGTTTTCCCAGACCCGGGCACCTTTCTTTTCGTTTCACTGGAGGAGTCCTTAAGAACATCGTGTTCCCCTTCGTAGTGTCACCCGTAATTTTCCCCAAGAGAGAGGCCCCCAAAACGTCTTACACAAAAAAGCAACCCCACTCCACTTGCAGATTATTCTTCCCCCCCCCCCTTTTCCCCTTCTCTGTTTCACCCTTTAGTCCTTTTCCGTAGGCCCGTGCGAAGAACTATTTCCAGTTCTTGTTCTCTCTTACAGTGGCCCTCCCCCCCAGCGACGTCGCTGGCAATGTCTGCCTCCTTTGTTCGCTGGTGATGTAAACCTCTTGTTTCCTTTTTCGACCCTATAACCCCCTTCTTTCCACTCTTCTTTTGCGGCAAACCCCCTTCTGTCAGGTTCCACTTCGAACCTCGACACATTAACCGTAACTGATCATCAAGTTTTTTATTCATGGTACTTTCTTCCCTCTTTCATTCTCATTTTCCGACCTACATTCAGGGTCGTAAAAAAGGCTGGTAAAGGTTCCCTTTTTTTTTCACAGTTTCTTTTCCCAAGTATTCCCTTAGTTCCCCCCCTTTGCCTGTACACTCCCGTTGCTGATCACAGAAGGTGATCATATTTTATTTTTTCCCCGTCCTGGCCCCCCATACCATCTCCCCGGCAGGATGGCACCAAATCATTCGACCACTTTGCTTCGGGACAGGCATTCGGAACCCCCACTTGTGGCTCCTCATTCAATGTTTACCCCACATTCTCTCCCCGGTTCTCCCCCTTAGTTGTTAATTTCCCTCCTCCCCGATGGCTAGACCCCTATAAAAGGCACTTTGATGCGAGGTTTTCCACAATGGAGTATTCTTTTTCCCTCGTCCGAATTTTTCCCGAGCGAAACCCCAATACCAGGAGCTCTTCCCTGTTTTGTCTGCTTTTTTGGGTATTTATGTTATTTTATCTCCCTTTTCCTCCCCACCCCCCCACCCCTTTCAATGCCTCCCCCCTTCTCTCTGCTCCTTTCGGATCCCTCTGTCGTCTCAAAAGCTTTGCCAGTCACGAGTTCTCCCAGCATCACTGATCCGAATTAGGTCACTCTCCCGCTCCACTTTTTTAAGATTTTTCCTTTCCCCTCCCTACACTTGTAAAGCAAAGGCGGGCGCCGAATTTGTCTCACTCGGGGTTTTTCTACCCAACACTGACCGGTGTCGTCTTGCAAAGTCTTTCTTCTCCTTTCTTTCTCATACAACAGGCAATTTGTCCCCCCCGTATCTCCGTTTCAGTTTTTTCTTGTTGCTGTAGAAAGGGGATTTCCTTCTCCCCGCTCCCCCCCAAATATAGTTCTTCTCTTTGAAAACCGTCCTCTTCCCCTTTTCGCCAGTCTCTGTCCCCCCCTGAGTATGAAAAAAGCAATCCCCGATTTCTTTCAACTTCGGGTCTTTTTTCCATATCCCCCCCCAAGTAACCGCTAGTTTCCCCCTCCATTAGTGACTTTTCCTTTTTTAACTGGCTAGAAAACGTTAACAACCCCCTATTGGGAGACCCCGCCCAAGACCCCCCCCTCTCGTCTCTGTCATATTGCGGCCTCCTCTCACGCATCACTTTTACATCGCCGACTCTATTTTCCCCACTCAGATATTTCGCATCTTCCATTCCTCATGGCATCTGGACTACCCTCTCATCCCGGTGATTTAGCGACCCTTTTCCGGAAGCCATGTTCCCCTTTTATATTCCCATTCCTCTCGCGGCCTATTCCGAACCCATACCGGCTTTTTACCCACTGGTTGCCATGTATAACCCCCTTTTGCCACACTTACCCAGACATAGTGACCTGAAGATTCATCCTGTGCCCACGAAGGGCTCGTTTCCGTTTTTTTTCTCAGGATTCTCCGCCAAACACTTCTTCTTTTTCAGCTGATGGTTATTAACTGTTGAAACCTTCGGGTGGCTTCTGTATCCTTGACAGGAGATGTCCTTCCCACAATCTCTCTCTTTTCCTCCCCCTTCCTTTGGGGTCTTTCTTTCCTTGTTCGGCTGACTTTCTACTTCTGAATTCCAGAGCTTCCGTCCAACGTTACAAGACCATTATCACTTGAGTCGTGACGAAACCATCTGACTTTACTGCTCGGCACGACCGATCGCGAGCCTGCCCCCTTCGTTCTTTGATACTTCATCGTTTTGAGAACTGTTTTTTGCCCCCCACGAATTGTGCCCCTGTCTTTCTGTTGAGTCCAAGAATACCGCCACCTTGTCCGACAAGTATAATCGGCCTAGGGAATGCGTGTGGAGAGGGGCAGACCCCTGATCCCCCCCGTGTTTTTGTGATCCCTTCAATCCCCATGAACTTTCTTTCCTCGTGGTCTGGGTTTTCGTGAGATAAGTCCTAGTTATGTTCTGCGAAATATCCCCCACCCCTAAGAGCTTTCAATTCCTCTCTTTTCTTCTGCGCCTTTCTTCCCCCCTCTCGGGTAACCTCCGCATATTCATCGAGGCGAAGCTTCTACTTCTCACTCTTTGAAACGTCCGTTCCGGAGCGGCCTCTTAGGTTGGTCCCCCCCCACCGCTAGAAACGGGATTGGTATTCTTTTTCTCTTTCCAGTGCACCCCTCTACAAAAGCTTCCCCTGATGAAAAGCCCGATGATTCTTGTTTCTTCGTTTTCCTTGCTCTGGCCGTGGATCGACAAGGTGTTCCCCCTCTCTTCGTTCTTGTTTTGATTGGTGCGTTCTCCTTATTTCCCCTTCCCCCCTGAGGGCCCCAGAATCTGCAAGAGTACAGTAGTTGGGACCATTCGATTGCATTGTGTTTCTGCCCCGACATCGTTCTTTGCCTAATTACCTGACCCACCGATCTTGTTGGTAGAACTTACTCGTTTTTCCTCTCCTGCGACCCCCCTTTTCGCGACCGACCGTTGATTACCTTAATGGGATTACATTCTCAGCGTTGTAGGAGAGGGTGACCCCTTTTATTTCTTTCCTTTTTTCTTGCGATCAGTGCCTGGAATGGACTTCCTGGGACTGTGCCCCTATCTCTCTCTCGTTCTTCTGCTTCTTTGGCTGCAGGACCTTTTTTTTTCTTTGTGCTTAATGAGAGGAGCTGTATAAACAGACTACACGAAAACCCCCCATTTTGCAGCCTTGTTTCCATCTCAGTATAAGAAGTGATTGTTTTCCTATTTCTCCTCTTTTCCCCCCTTGCAGAAACGCTGATTTTTTCTCTCGTCTGCCTTCCATCCTCCCTCTTTGCAATCGGGATGTCGAGACCTGTTTTGTCTGCCCTAAGAATGTAAAAAACGACGTTTCGGAACGTGATCGTGGGTTTCCCGTTACCCGGTCGCGGACTTTTTTCAGTTAATGCCCCCGCTTCCCGAAGCGTTTCGAAGCCCTTCTGGGTGACCAGTAGTCTGTACTAGATTAGTTTTCATATCATTTACTCTTCCAAGTTCGTTCCCCGTGTAGGCTGCTCAGGAAGCCGTGTGATAAATCCCCCCCCTGAGACGCTTGATATGTTTATTTACCCCCGGTATCGTAATTTTTTTGTCCCGCTTTTTCTCGTTTCGGAAAATGGCAAGACTTACCAAGCTTTTTTCCGTTTAATTGAGAGGTCTGTGCAGAGCCCCGACGGTTCCAATGATTGGTCATCTTTTTTCAGATTGGACCCCCGTAGCACCATCCTTGTGTGAAATCCTTTCCTCAAGGTGACACCGACGGCGTTTTCTCTAGACCCATCCTGCCACGGACCTTTCCTTCCCCCAACACCCCCCCACCCCCCCCCCCCCCCCCCCCATAAACTTTCCTCCAGTGAGAACTTTTTTTCCCCCTCTTCTTTCGATGTAGGTCCCCGGGAAACTGTCAGCATCGTGTCCCTTCTGCTTTATTAATCATCAACTGTTTCCCCAGACGGAATTCCCTTTTATGGCATATTCCGGTATCCCTCGCACGTGGAGTAGTGTTGGAGTTTGTCGTGCCTTCGATTGGACCAGTCTGGAATTCGGGTTTTCAGAAGACCCTTTCTTTTCCCGGGTAGTTTTTCCCCCCCGTGGTAAAGAACCGATTGAAGTTGCCGCTCCATGGGGCTTTCCTGTCTTTTCTCTTTTCCTAACTGTTTTTGTGTATTCTATGATAAAGCCTTAATTTCTTCATCGACTTACCAGGACACATGTTTTTACCAACTGGTGTAGTTCACTTCGCGTAATTGTCCCCCCCCCTCGCTGGAAACAGTTATGGTAATTCTTTTCCAAACACTATCCAACAACAATCCCCCCAAAACTCCCCCCCTTTCTAGATAACCCCTCCCCTCCCCCATATACGATTCACTTGGCAGTAGATGACCCTTGGGGAGTACTTTAATTAAATTCAGGACACGGATTCCTCATTCATGTCTTTATACCCCCCCTCTCCGCCTATTGTTTCCCGAGTTATGCTCTGACTGTCCGGGTTCTCAATGGGTGCAGATATCTCTTTTTTTTAAACTCCTGTCGGAGTGGCCCCCCCCCAACCCCTGTTTCTCCCTTCCCCTCTTCTTCCAAGTCTTTCCCGTCAGTTGCTTTCTGATCACCTCCGGTCATCTGTTCGTCCCCCCAAACCCCACTCGAATAGTTCCCCAAAAGAATTTTACGTCTCCGGTTACACGACACCCTCAGTAAAGAATGTCGTAAATTTTTAGTTGGATTAGCCATCCCCCGCCCTGTTAATTATAACAAGGGTCATAATGATCGTCGATCTTGGGTCGGTCCCCTTCTCGGCCACCTCAAGCTTCTTCCCTTCTGATTCACCAAACCTCCTATTTTCGGCCACGGCTCGGTTCGGAATTTTATGAAAAAATATGTTCGGAAGCTCTCTACCTTCAAATCTGACCCCGATTTTTGCACCTTCACTCAAATTCCATCCCTATTTTTGTAACTCTTGCTCTGAAGAATTCCTGGTCTCCCCACTCTTGCCCGCATTTTCAGTGCTTCCGAGGCTTTCCCTTGACGAGAACTTTCCCGCTCCCCCCCTCCCTTGGATTTACTTAATATCACACAAAACTACACCCAATTCTCTTTTGTTAGGTTGCTCTCCTCTTCTTCCTTTAGCCCACCCCCCAAAAAATTTCTCCCCCTTCAGCACCCCCTTAATGAGAACCTACCGTTCTTTCTCCCTTTATTTTCATAAGCGCTCCATTCATTTCGTACAAAAAAGGTCCGATCCCTTCTAATCCCTTCCCCCTCCTAAAAGTCTCACCGCCGCAGGATTAAAGATCAGGATCGCACACGACCGGGGTCTCTACCCCTCTCCCAAAGAGAGGATTGGGTTCCCCCCCCCTGGACATCGTTTTTCTCTTTCCCTGCACTTCTTTCTATTATGCATAGGAATATTACCCCAAGGCAAGACTTTCTTTTCCAATTCTTTTATCACCCCCTGCCACAATATTGTCTTTTTTCACCCAATTCTCCCCACAACCCCCCCGCGCCCTTCACTGAGATCGAACCAAATATGCCGTAACGGGATGCCAGACTTTCCTAGTCGTGAAAACCCCCCCCGAATCTTCCCTCTTCGTTTGTACCGTCAGAATTTTTCGAGCGTGTCTTTTTCCCCTCCAAACAACGGTAACCCTGACCAGGTGTGGAACTCGACCTCAGCGTTTGTTTCCCTCCTATTTCCCCTTTTCTTGGTTGAGGGTCCTCCCCCCTCCTCCTAAGGACCTCCCCAATAACTTCTACCTGGGACCAGATGGCCGTGCTACCCTTCTCCTTCCCTCCTCTCACATCCTGAATTCCTTCAAGCGTATTTAACTAATATGATTTCGCCCTCTCACCCTTCTGAGTCTCTGCCTTCCCTCACCCTTCGCATCCCTTTCAACTTTTTCTCTCGTCTCACGACCCCCTTTGCCTGTCTACTTACCCTGAAACCTAAATAGCGAGTCCCCTCTCGAACACCTCCTTTCTTACACACTGTGTCCCCGGTAAGGTTTTTCCCCCCCTTCCAAAAGCGGACTGACTTCCAAGACATCGTGCCCCCCGATGATAGACTCACGGACTCCTTCTGAGTTTTCTTGCTTCGCACTTCCTTTTCCCCCCGCACCAAATTTTTTCGTCAGCGAGTATCTCCATTTTTTAGTCGCCTTCATTCTAACGAATGGTATAGGGGTTTCCGTCAGCTATGTACTCCTTTTCCGACCCTCTCGTGCATCTATCTTTGTCTCCCCTCCTCCTTTTTTTTTTGTTTGCCTCCCTTCTGTTTCTTTTGCGAATGATTTTCTTGATCACCGACTGCTTCACTCCCCTCCAACTAGAAGTTTCTCATTGAGAAGACCCCTGTCTCACATACGACTCCACTTTTTTTATTCGGAAATGTAAGACGATGCCGCTCCTTTTCTTCCTGAGGTTGAGGATGATCTAATTTTTCTCTCCCTCTGTATTGTTTCCTCGCTACTTTTGGACATTTTCCGTTTCATGGACACCTGACCACACATAAACAGGTTGAGTCGCCCATCCTTTTCTTTCCCGCTATGGTCCCCCCCCGGGCGGTTTTTTTCAACTTTCCTGACCCCCCTGTTCCCCCCCCATCAACCTTGAACCGGGCTGCGCGGGTTTTCAGTTCGAAGAATCCTTCGTTCTGGTTCTTCGACTTATTCATTTGAAAGCTTTCTCCTCGCTTTTCTTTGATTTGGTTCTCCTTTAATTTCTCCTTTCCTCCTCATATTAATGTTTTCTTTCCCGAAGTCGGGTCCTTCTTCTTTTGCAACAAATATGTGGCAGTTCAATTTAGGGACCCTGAACTCGCTTTTCGATGGCCAAAGTATAGTGCTGGCAGAGTGAGAGTAACCTCAGATCCCCCCCCCCCCAACTGTCATGCTATTCCCCTCTCCCCGCATGATTCTTTTGTTCGTGTCCGTGTACGTTCTCTGTGCCCGGTGCGTTTCTCCCTGTCTTTTTGGGCCCTGTGTGTCTTCGCGCCTCCCTTTTTTCAACTCCAAGTTTTTTGTCATCCCTCCGTGAGATACATGGGGAATTCCATTTTAACTTGTGACTGTTCCACTTCCTACCTTCCCTAAGTACCGCCCAACGATTTTCCTTTTTTTTATGCCCCCAGTTGCGTGTCGAGAAGCACCTCCTTTCTTGCTTCCCTCATTTTCTCTCACAATTAATGTAGGGTATCTGGGATTCCGCGTACGTGGGTCGTCTCAGAATTCGTCCCTATTAGGGATTTGGATCAGTGCTCGTGTTTCCCCCAGCGTCCTTTACTGTTACCTCCCTCTCTCCCCGAAGTCTTCGACGTATAGGGGTGGGTAAGTGATTGTTTTTGGATTTTTGTGGGCAGCGTGATCTGTCTGCCCCAAATACACATGATCAATGCCTTTGTTTTCCTTTTGGGCAACTTCTTTCAATACCAGCAGTGATTGTTCGAGTTCGTAATAATCCCAGTCCATGTTGCTGAGAGATGCCCTCTGTAGTTTCCTCTCCTCGTCCTTTAAATTCCCTCTCTTTTTTCCCCGAAGTTTTTTGGTTTCCCCAGTGAGGGTTGTAATCGGTCTCGCCTCTTTCCTTTTTTTTTCCATCCATTTTTCCCCCCTCATCCCGGTCCCCTGAGGCAGTGTCCCCGCGACTAATGGGTGCCCCCGAAGTTTAGCCATTTAGCGATATTTTGAACGATCTCAAGTTCTAAGTCCCCCCCCCCCCCAGATCCATCGTGCCACTTTCCCTTTGCTGACTACATCCCCACCCCCACCACGCCACTGTTTCTGTAACTCCCTTCATGTTGGGCCCACCCTGAGTTGAAGTACCATTACCGTTGTTTTGAAGGCCGCCTCTTTCTTCCTCCTCAGTAAAAGCTTCCCTTTAATCATTGCTCCCTTGATTGAGACCCTTCTCCTCGGTCCCTTCTTTCTCCCTCTTATTGTTAAGATTCAATTTACACCCTTGGTGTACTCTCGAAAAGTTGTCCCCTCCCGGTATCGATTTTTGCAAACATCCCCTGGATGGACCTGACACCTGATTACCCCCTCCGCTCCAATATCATTATCGGGCCAGCTGCGATTCAGTATTGAGGCCGAATCTCAGGAGGCCCAATAGTTGCCTTCTCCCAGTGACTATACACTTCAATACCATTTCCCGCCTCAAGTGAAGTCTGAGGGAATCAATAGGATCCGTGTGTTTTTGGAAGTTTTTAGCTAGGGCTCCCCCCCCTTACTGTTCTACATGAGTTGATATCCCCCCCACGTGAAGGGTATTTCTTCATTGGTACAATGCTGTTACGTAGACCATCCCAGGTCCCTTCCAGTTGTATCTTACTCCCCCCTCTCCCCTTTTGTTTTCCATATAAAACGACAAGTACCGTACTTTTCACTCATCCCGCCAAGCCAGGTCTTTAACCCCCTAGCATACCCTGGCACTGTTCGGATCCCCCCCTTCCCTCTCCCATGTACTTTGGCCCTATAGAGCCCCCACACCCGTCTAAACCTCCCCCCTCTTTCTCTCCCTTCAATCTCCATTCGATTCCCTTTCCCTCATGAACCTCTTAGGTTTTTAAGGACGTTCCCTCATTTTCCCATAGGACTGGAATATAGTCCCGTTTGTCACCCCTACCGCCTTCGCTGGCCCTCTTTCTGCTCTGTAGTATGGTTGCGTTGATGGCCATCCTTCGGGTCCGTGCTTTATTCTAAGAACCGTCGGTCCTCATTGTCGGCAGGCTTTAACCCCCGTTTATTTTTTTTTTTTTCTTTTTCGGTTTATGAAACATATCTGGTCCTTACGTCCTGCTTCAAAGTCTTTTTTCTTTCTAAATGATTCAGGCCCCCCCTTATTTCATTCTGTCCCAACTCCTCCTCGTGTGACTTCCCACATTCGGCTACTTCTTTTTTAACTAACAGACTCCCTTCTTTAGTCTTCGTCTCAGTTGGATGGTTCCCCCCTTACGTCTTCCTCTTATACCAGTTGACCCCGGGTCGATATGGTTTCCCGTATCTTGGGTCTTCGCTCTTGATCGTTCAACTTACCCTAATGCTCGTCGATGGCACCCCCAATTATATTTCCGCCCCCGGAACGGCTGGAACGGACTTAGCACCCTTGTTTGGTCCATTCCCCCGACGCCACTTGTCCCCAGATGTTTGTCCCCACCTTCCTCCTACTTTCCCCGCATTAGGGGTGTCAGATTTGCTGTGATTCTTGCTTCCCTCCCCCTGCAGCTTCCCCTAAATTGACGATGACCCCTTCATCTTCTTCTTGATAGAGTCTCGACGAGAAACAAATTTTAACATGGCTAATACATTATCATTAAACAATGACCCTTGCGCCCCCTAGTTTGTGTCTTTTTATTCTTACCCTCTTCACTTTCTCCAAACAACCCCCTTACATGTGTCCACCCCCTCCGTGTAATAGTAGTTCGTTTTGAAATAAGGAAAGCTTCCATTCCCCCCTTTCAAAGCAAAGTCACCCCTCAATTCTTTTATGCACCCCTCCCCCTTACGCTCCCCGCCGCCGGTCCCAGCAGGAACCAGTACGAACTGCAACCGGCTTTTGCCCCTGCCTTCGACGATGCCCTGGGGTTTTTTCTCCACCCCCCCTGCCCCCTTTTTCGGATTACGTCCCCCGTTTCCTATTTTTCTGAACGCCTCTTTCCCAACAAGAAATAATGCTCCCAACTCTTTGAGAGTCTTTACAACCCCTTTCTTTTTCAAGAAAGTGAAACGCTCCCCCTCCGCCCCCCTAGGACGAAGCCTTCGAAAATTCCCTGCCCTCCAAGTGGCATCTTACTCCCCTAAGAGAAACCCCATAACTCCTTTTTATCCTCCGTCGCTTTGGATCTCCCAATGGACCTTCTCCAAGACCAAAGTCCCGTTAGAGTGACTGGTCAATCTCCCCATCGCGCCCGGGGGCTTTTTGAGTCTCTGAACGTTCCCCCCCCCTCAGGTGGCGACGCCTTTACTTAAGACGATCTTCCCCCGCCGCGTCTTTTTTTACTCGTTCTTTTCGGCTTTACTCCAGGTGAGCTGCATCCCCCGTCCCCCCTTAATTCGTCCCGGGGCCAAACATACTAATTCGCACTTTCCCTCCCCATATTTCTTTATCCTGACGATCCCTCCCGCGCAGCCCTTTTCAACGGTTGATTTGTGCAGGTCTCCTGCAAAAGTTAAGGAGCCTTGGCCCATTTTTATCTGCACATGCGATGATTCGAACTTTCCATCTTTGGACCCCCCCGGGACTTTTTTTTTTTTTTTTTTTTTTTGTTCTTTTTAAACTTTAAGAAAGCCCTGACTTGAAGGCGTTTAACAAGCTCGTTCGCACGATGTCTCCTTATTCTCAGGCCCTTCATAGCAGAATAGAGTGACCGTTTCGCTTGATTTGCCTCCTCCCCACTTCTTCGTAGCAGCTGAGGATGGGTACTTTCTTTCCAGTCAATACACTACTTTTATAGGGTTGAAGTTGTGGTCCTCTCTCCTCTCTATCTAAGGAGACCACCCTCCCTTGTGTTTTAGGATTGTTGTTCCTTTCAATATCGGTCTCATGATCCCCCCCACTCCTCCACCCTCTTTTCACCCCCTGCCTGCCGAAAAGAAAAAATAAGGATTCGTTTCCTCCTTGCGGAGGTCCTTTTTGAACTGAACCCCTGACTCTTCTGAGCCTGATCCTTGTTTTGAACTAGGATGGATTTCCTCTTGACTCCCTTTCTCAGAATGGTGGCATCTTCTGCTTTTCAGGTTTGAACATACAGGCCACCAGTATGTTCTAAAAGATGTCTAATCGGTGCGCTTTTCGGAACCACCATTTCACTTTTTTTTTTCTCCCATTGTTTTCTTTCTAATGTTCCCCCACCTTTGATGCTGCTTTGTTTTCTGTTTAGTAGGCAGATAGTACTAGTTCTTTTTTGAGTTTGGAAATATCTATCCAACCTCTTTTTCCTTTAGTCGAGGAGGTGAGAATGTTCGTGAGGTACCTGCCTCATTCAGCTCCGAGGTTTTGTCTTCTCCCCCTCTTTCATTCTTTCTTTCTACAACTATGGTTGGAAAACGTTTGCACCGAGGGAGCTATGCTATTGCCCCCCCTCCCACTGTTCCAGTGGGAGAGTTCGGCACTCTTCCCATAGTAGACCCCTATCCGTCTCTCTGTTGTTTCTTTCCCTCCCTCTGTTGTACTAGTCTGGCGCTCCGTACGCGGGTGTTTCGAAATCCTTCGTTGTTTTTTTCTGTTTTTTTTTACGCTAGTCGGTTGACCTCAAGTTTTGCCATTCCTCCTTTCCTCCTCTCAACCGTAGTTGAGGTCTTTCCCCTTTAGTTGACTTGTGGTATGAGGCAAAGCTGCTTTCCTGACGACTCTGAAGTAATCTACCACGCTGTCCTTGTTTTAGCATGCCGGTTTCGCGAATTTTGCCTCCCCTTCTCGCTTATTCAGTCTGTCGTTTCATGATCATCCTACAGGTCGTTGAGAGTGTACCTAGTTCCCATTTCATCCATTTCATTGGCTTTGTGTTCTCATTTTTCTTTTTTCCATTGAGCTTTCTTTTCCTTGCCTACCGCGCAGCCAATGATACTTCTATGTATGATTCATGTTACCCTTTTTCTTTTGTAGGAATTCTCTAGAAAGACCCCTCCACACCTTGAAAAATTCCCAAAGCTAGGGGTTTAATGGTTCTACACGTTATAATTAGTCTTTTTGCCTTTGGGAACTAGAATGAACGAATCATCTCCCTGGTCTTCTCTTTGTAACTTCCCCTCTTTTCCAAGAGGTACTGGTCGAGTCCCTCTTGATTCGTCCACGTCGATTGTAACCAAGTATGGTAACCGTCTAAGTGTGTTTGAATAGGGTAAGTGTCCTTCTTGACTGTTCCTCCACTTTCAGTACTTTTCACGACCCAGTCTTTCTCGACTTTTCATGTTGTTGAGAAGAGCCGTCGACCCTCGTGCTAAATCGGCTACTTACCCCAATTTTCTCTCCTTTATTCCTTTTTCTCGTGATCAGGAAGACTTTTTTTTGAACTTCCCTCCCCCATGGGCGACTGACGTTCCTACTTACTTTTTGATTTTCTCCCCCGGTCAGTCCGTTAGCTCCTGTCGGACTTCCCTCCCCCTTCCGTCGTTGGAAATCCCATAGGACATTCCGTTAATATTGAGACGTGATTGTTGGCCTACCTCTACTTGCAACTATTATTTTTTTCAGATTTTTCCCCCCGTCGACCCCCCTCTTGTTGGGTCCCTCCTCCTCCCCTTCTGATTGTTTACCCCTCTCTCAACTTTTCCCATCTCTCGGACTGATGCCCCCACCGATCTCCAGCCTACCCCCCAAGAGTCCTCCCCTTGGCCTTTTCGGACGGCTCTTTGTTCTTCGATGGCATGAATATTTGTCATCGGTAATTGCCTTCTCCCGTGATCCGTAAAATTCAAGATTTTCATCGACCTTTCCCCTTCTCCTTATCTTTTGACTATTGTCCTTCTTCTAGATCCCCTTGGAGGTGTTTTACTTTGAGACGGTTTTGGAGTAGTCCCAGTCAAGTGAAATGTAGGGGGTTTCTATTCCTACTTCTTTCTTTCAACATTTCCTCACCTGTCAGTTGTGACGTGTCTGCGTAAAAATTCCCGCTGATGCAGGTGTTTCCCCTCCTCTTTGTTGTTTTTGTTGCCCCCAATGCATATCTTTCCTTTTTCCTTTGGAATTCTGAGTCAAAGTCCTTTTGTTACCTTTCTCAAGGAAGGTCGCTTCCCCCTCCGCGTCACCTTGAATTGTTTCAAATTCGAGGCACCACCCTTTTCCCCCCACCCCCACCCCCCCCAACAGTCGTATTTACCACCAATATCACTTTCTACGCCTCCCTAGAACTCTTTCCCTTTTTCGTAGGTAGTCCCCCCGGTACAGGTCCGGTTCATTCTTCCCCCCTTTTAATACCTCAGCGCCATTTTCTGCTGCGCCGTCTTTGCTATTGTAGATGATGTATTCTGGGTTATGGCCATCTCAGGGCGGATTTGTACCCGGGGTCCCACCTGTCGAGGAGGGAAACCCCCCAGGTGTTCTACGGTTTCCATCTGAACCCCCATTAAAACCTTTTCCTGCTCGGCTCAATTAAATTTTATTCCGGTCTCCCCCCTGCCGCTTTGTATTTGGCCATCCTTCAACCACTTCCTCTAGAACGTGCCCCTGCAGGCTCCTTTACTCCCCCTTTTTCCTAAATGAACAGTACAGTCTTCGCGCCCCATTTGGTTCCTGTTGATGCGCACCCCGAAGTTCCTTTCTTACCGGGACTAGATCAGTCGATTCTTTGGCTTTTCCTCTTCTGATTTTCCAATGAAGATATTTCGCGGGATATTCTGACCCCAACAGATCTCGGACTTTTCCTTTCCCGTATTTTCATGCCACACTGTTTTTGGAACAGTCGCTACATTCATCTACCGCCTTTTTTTTCCCCAAAAAGTCCTTCCTTTTTAAAGTCCCCCTCACTTCTTGTTTCAAATTGTTATTCACTATGCTAGTAAACTTTTCTTTGCAAATCCCTTCTTTTGAAATTTCCCCCCCCCCTGCAGTCTTCTTTCTCCGTCGTTGAGCGAAACCCCCCTTAGGATTCTCTTCACTCCCCCCCAAACCATGCTCTTTTTGCGCAGTTCTTTGTTTTCCCATTTGCTCCATATAGTTTACGCACAAAACACCAATAAACAGACTTTTCCCCCCCCCTTTTTTCGAGTCTAGACTTAGGATCTCGCTGTTATTCCACCTTCCTGGTCCTTTTTTCACTTCCCCCCCGGCAACTTTCGCGCAACACATCACAAAACCGATCCTTAGACTTATGTAACTAGAATCACCTTTTACCCGACTCCTTCCCCCCTCTCTTAAGCAGTCCTCTTTTCCCAACCGGGGGCGAGAAGAAGTCTGCATTTTGTACAACTCTCCCTGGCGGTTCCCACCAAATTAATTCTGTTCCTTACGGCCCCCCCCCTCTCATGGACTTTTTTTTCACATTCCTTTCCCCCCCCTTATCCCCCCCCCCAACGAATTATTAAGGAAGAGTTCCACCTCTTTCTTCCCCCCCTACCTTTGCATTCTGAACCTTTTGAAAATCGCCGCTCATCGGGCTTCCACCCCCCCTCCTTCAGGCGTCCCTCTCTTTTTTTACAACCGTTTCTTTTTCCCCTGACGCCCACACCTCATCACGCTCTTCCTATCCCCGGAAGTTTGCTCTTTTCTCGACCCCCTCTTACAAAGTAAACCGTTCAGACTTTTTTGCCCCTCCTTCCCTTCCCCCTCCCTCTTTTTTTTTAAGATTTTCCTTTAACTGTTCAAACATCTTGGGGTCTCCCACAGCTGTCTCCAGACGAACTCAAACTCACGCGGCTTTCTTTCCTTATTCTTCCGGATACGATCACCGCACTCCCCTCTACCATCCCTCCTCCTGATATCTGCCCCCCGATATCGCCCCTCTTCCTCCATACGGTATTCGGATGCCGCCACTCAAGGCGCAGCTCAACTTTTTTGTCGCTTTTCCCACTCAAACACGTTGCCGGACATGGTCGCCCCGTGTGTATCCCCTCACATGCCCCCTAGCGTTTTCCTCGAAACTCCCGCTTTTAGGTACAACACCTGGTGGGACCATTATTTGGAACCAATTACCCACCTTTAATGCCACGTCCTTTGATCCCTAATCGAGGCCCGATTGAAGCCCTCCCCTGTCCTCCTCTTCGTCCGCATCGTCTTTCCTTTTGCATTTTTTTCATCCCCCTTTCTCTTCTGTCGCAGTGTGTGTCTTCCAGTGTTTCTCCACTCTAATAAACCTTTTCTCCTTTGAAGTTTTCACTATTGCCCCCCCCGATCCTATCCTTCACGCCCCCAATCCTTTCTCCTTTGTGTTGCTTTTTCTCTTTCTGTTTTTCCTTCTTCTGCTAGTCGTCGGGAATAAAGATTAGTCCCCCGTCCTAGACACTTAATTACTTCCCCCTTCCTCCCCCCCTTTACGAACCCTCCTCAGAAGAAGAAGGATTTTTAGGAGGCAACTGCGAACTTCCCACGTCCCCTCTTTCCTTGCTTCTAATTGTAGTTCTCCCTCTCTATATCATTTTTAGTGACTCGACATCATGGTATTGGTCAACTAATGGTGGTCATTCCATTTTTTTTTTCGACGTTAAAGACCCCGAAGTGCCCCCTGTTTAGTTTCCTTTTTAACTTTTAATAGTATTTGAATTCGTTGCCGGTGATACACTGGGACCATGTTCTTCCGTCCCCATTTCGTGAGCATTACACTCCCCCGTTTTAACCTGCGTGGTCCGTTCGGTGCAGATTTTGTCCCCCTTCTCTGTCTGAGATGCTAAATATATGCGTGTTGCCCAATACTCTTTTTATAATCGATTTATAGGGTCTTTTTTTCTGCCGGGGATGTCTTCAGCCCTGAGTTTCAATCTGATACATGAGCAATCTTGCACTAATGTTGATGCTCCCCCCACCCTTCTCTTTTTCCGACCCCTTTTCTTTTTTCCCCCTTTTAACTAGCCTCCTTTCCCTGAACTCGCGTCTTTAGGCGCTTTTTGGTCACCCCACGTCCTGAAAGGGTGCCGTGGTTCTTTTCGAGTTTCATCGTCGAAAATCTACAACTTGCTTGCTTCGACCCTTTCATCACCCCTCTCTCTGGTTTTCTTCGACCTTGGATCTCTTGTTTACCTTGACGGTAGTGTTTGAGGCTTCGGCAGTTGGGAGTCGCAGCGTTCTCCCCCCCTTTTTGAAAATCAGAGGGGGCAGTTTATGCCGGAGACCAATTTTTGTTCCTCACCTTCTTTTGAGTATGAGGCCCCTCGAGTTTCATAGAATCATTTTTTTAATCCTCCACGCTGCAATTGTGGTGGACCCACGCATGCTCCGTTGTCCCTGGGGGTTAGATTGCCTAACTTTCGTCCTCTGCCTCCCGTTATTTAACCTTAGCGGCTTACGGACCACCGGCGGTTCGCGTGACATAATTCGCACTGACTTTCGTGGGTGATCAGTCGTGACTGGCAATGCTCCTGCGGACTTACTAGTCGTTCCCTACTCTGTATCGTCAGGTTGGCTGCATGTGTCTGTTTGATGGGGGAGGCAAGGAGTGTTTCGCCCTCACCAGAAGAACTTAGCACGCTCTTTTACTTTTTTCATCTTGAGTAATCCGAATTGCTGGTCGCTTTCGTCTTCCATGAATAAGATGTCTTTTCCTTCCACTGACCTAGCGAGGCGGTCGAGCCATCGTGATTGTCACTCCAGTCTTTCAAATTGCCACTAGTGAGTGGAAACGTTTAGCTAAGGTCCCTTTTCTATTGCTGATTGGCGTCCTCCACTTTTTTCCAATGTTCGACTCCGTTTCCTGATCCCCTCTTTCTCAATCTCTCCCGGTCTAGAGTATGTGGCGACTTCGTTACCATTTTTCGTTACCCCCGTCTCTGAACCTCGTGAGTCCCTTTCCGGTGAGCAGCGTTTTTCCCGCCCCTTCCACCGCATGGGCGCGGACGCTCTGTATTTCTCTTTAGTCCAACCCTTCTCCCCTCAGTTTCCGTGTGGACTTCCAGATCTCCATAGTTAGGAACTTCCGTCTCCAAGTGACGGGAATTCATGACGTGGATTGCTCTTCCTTTTTTTCACTTCTTTCCGAATACTAGGTTTTTCCTCTTGACAGTCCCTTTTTCCAAACGTAGTGTGGCCCCACAGATGCCCCGACCCCCCTCGATGCACGCCGGTTTAGAGAGCAACTACTAGGATATTGCCCCTAACATGAATAAGAGCATAAAATCTGGCAACTCTCCTCTTGTATGATTGCACTTTCACTTTCAAGTGCCCCAGGCGCAACTTCACTCTACGTCCCTTCATACAGAGGTTGAATCGACGGCAATTGTCCTTTTTCCCCTTTATCCTTTTGTTAGACGGTGGAGGTTGGTTTCCTTTTTTGCCGCCTTTCGCTTGTCTAAAGGTTGCAATGGGCCTCGACCTTTTCCCTTTCTTCCCCGGTACAACTCTCAGTTGTACTTCGTCTTCCCCCTTTCAACCGTTCTTATGTCCTTGTCTCCTCTCAATGTTGTTGTCTCTCTTCCCCACTTTTTAAAGGTCCTGGGTACTTGCAGCGTAAGTCCCCCCCCTTCACAGGCTTTTCTAAAAATGCCCCCCCAGTGAACTTGGAGGCGATGTGCCCCCCCCTTTCCTTGGTCCATTAAGCTTTCAACTTGTTCTCCAAACCTCCCCCCAAACACATCCCCTTCTCGTATACCTCCCTTTTCCCTCTTCGACTTCAATTGAGTCCGCCACGATTGGAGTCAATGGGAAGTTTTCACGTTTCCACTTTCGCCCTAGGAAACTTTTCCTCCCCTATTCAGTTTTGCCTATACTACGTATGATGGAGAGTTATTATTTTTTCTCTTCTGGCTTTGGTGATTTTCCCATCTCTCGGGTTCGTTGCTCTCCTCCTCGGTGAAAGATGTGTCAGCCTTCTTAAACCCTACTTTTTTTTATAATGTGCCCATCTTTAAACCAATTTCGAAAATCCGGGTCCACGTACCCTGCTCCCCCTCCCCTTTCATGATTTCGGCGATGTACTTTCCTAAAGTTCCGGAAACTAATTCGCTCTAGGGGCTTCCTCCCCCCCCCGGCGGATTCCCTTTGTAACTCACAAGAGTCCAGAACTTGAGTCTTCGCCCCATGGCTTTTTTCATGCAGCAGGTCTCCTACCCCGACAAGTTCACTTTTCATTCTTTCTGTTGTTTTAGCCCCTGTCTTTCGAGCCTAAGCTCTTTCTACCTGGCTGCACCCAAACTCCTCTTCTCTTGAACTGCTTTCCTGAGGAATCCAAATTGTATACAGTCCGGACAGTCCCCCCGGATTCCACACCTTCGATACTTCCCCCCGCTCGTTGGTTTGTCAAATGATGGCCTTGACGCCTCCGTCTTTCGCGCACAGACTTTTTTTACCTCGCTCTTTTTTCCAAGTGCCATCACCTCCACTGTTGCGTGCTCTCCTCCCTATTCTGAACGCCCGCCCCCATCACTTGATACTCTAAGGATTCATGCAATGCCCCCCTCCTGTCTCTGAGCAGTTTTCTTGTTCTTTCTGACATTTCCGTGTGCCGCACACATACCTCAAACCTTTTCAACTGCCTGCCCCCTTAGACGTCGGATCTTTTCCGTAGGCAAATTCCGTGCCCCTGAAACCACGAGCACTCTCTTACATCACCGAAAGATAAGTACTCTCCCTCGCCTCCACTCTCACCCGATTCCTGTATTACAGATAATCCCTCCAGGACCTTCTTTCCATCCCCCTGCTTACCCGACTTGAATTTCTCCAACTCCCTTGATGTGTCAACCCCACTGTTTTCGATCAGTTCCCGCTAGAGTATGACGCGTCTTTTTGCTCCATACCACCCCAATTATTACACCCCGACTGTGATATCCCTTCAGAGTCTGGCCACCTCTTGGATTTCCCTCAGGGCATCAGCCCGACTTCACCCTTCTCCCCGAATTAATCGTAACCCCTTAAGAAGGGTGAAAGATGTCCTTACAACGGAGTTTTTGCCTGCCCCTTTCCTCATCCGCTCTTTTTCTACGAGCCTCTTGGGATTGGCCTCTGAAATCTCCCAAACACCCACCCTTCCCACCCTTGTATGAGATACAGCCCATTCCCTTTATTTTCGGTTGTTACCGATTTTTTATATCCAACCTCTTGTTGTCGCCCAAGAAGACGAGGACCCATACCCCCCTCTCGGATTTGCCTTTCTGTACTCTTTCGGCCAGAAGATGCCGACCTTAGAGCACCATCACGATACATCGACTTCTCATTTGGCCCCAGCCTATTAGAACTTCCTAGACATAACCTTTGCGGAGTTGCCGAATAACAGACCTCCGTCATCCGTCCACACGGTTGTTCGCCTTGTCTCATACAGTTTCTAAGCCAGTCTGCCCTTGTAGACGTAATCCCTCGATCGGCCGAATTCTTGAAAGCTGTCGGACCTTCAATTTTTCCTTTCCACTTTCTTTCCCGGGACCAGAACTGACCTCCACCCAACCCGCTCGTGATCACTCCCCCGTCTCTGTTTTTTCAGAATCCTATTGCCCTCCAGCAGCAGGCCTTCGTCCTCGTGGCAGTTCGCCTTATTGCTCCCCCCTCCCAACTTCTTCTTTCGCACAGAGGGATTGTCCTGGTTTCCTCCCTCACTTAATACACCACTCGGTTCGCTACTTGGGAAGCACGCATCGCATATCCTTTCGGAGCCTTTGCCTCCCCA
>Ga0179593_1781855_pt1 | contig 39035 bp, 27 predicted proteins | sample CZODoug2_1_08_16_FD_185931 | JGI IMG/M metagenome (GOLD analysis project Ga0179593, IMG submission 185931) | Vadose zone soil fungal communities from Angelo Coast Range Reserve, California, USA - CZODoug2_1_08_16fungal (PacBio error correction) | ecosystem: Environmental > Terrestrial > Soil >... | reverse complement strand
GTGAATCCTTTTGATTTTCTTGGACCGCGAAGTGTTAACGTGCTGGCACGTCCCTAAATACACTTTACATTGCTGGAATTAAATTTGTAATCTTTTTCCCCAACGGTAAAAATGAGGCCCTGTCAGGGAGAGAGATGGAATGAAAAGTATTGAAACCGCAACTCCATGGTTCGCTGCCAGTCTAACCATGGAGCGCGGAATTTTTGGACGGATGCTAACTCTAGGGAGATTCATGAACCCCTGGCAATAAAGGTGACCCACCATGTAATCAAACTATCTAAACTATATCTTGCCCTTGCCCCCGCCGATGATATCTATCCAAGGTTGGAAGGTAGGGCTTGTGATCGATACATATAGTTGAAAGAATTTCGCTTTTTATTAACCCATACAATTCTCCCCCATGATCATACTCTGGCTGTCCCCTCCAGACTTCATAGATGGTTGTTTTAGACCTTTTTCCGTAATACTAGCAACGGCTGCTAGCTTCGGAAGGTAATTTCACCTACACAACAGGTCTTTCGACTTCCCCAGACTTTTTCTTGGTAAGTATCGGCTACTTGCGCTCCCCCCCTGGGCATATTAACGCAGATCACATAGTTGGACTTTTTCCCCTTTTTTTACCCCCTTACAGGCTTTAAAGACTTTTCCCCATAAGACTTCTTCCCTTTGCGGCGGCTTCGGGAGGTGGTTTTCTTCTTTTAGAGTTGACACTTTCTCTCGAAAATCTCCCCACCAGAGCCCCTTGAGATGCGGTCTCTTGAGCCGACCCTATGATGTTCCCCTTTCCGTAGACTAGCGACACGTACTCGGTGAACCCGATGAAGTCTTCTCTCCTGATCTCCGACCCTGCGCGAGAGATGAAGTATACCAAAGTCTAACACCCCCCCTTACGAGGCCCTGATTCCCCCGAATTGTCCCGATGAAACGAAGTTTAGATTAGGCTTCCCCCCTGCTCCCCCAATCGAGGAGTAGTTGTATCGTGGACAGTCAGCTCAGCTGAGAAGTATTTACAGCCTGCTCCCCCACTCTCACTTGATCGCGGACCCGCCGAGAGCGAGCCCACCACCTTGTCATCTTTCTCCTCCGAGTCCCGCTGAGCCTTAAGTTTTTTTCATAAATAGCTCAACGGCCTGCCCTCCCCTCATAACAAGTTGACGGGTTACAAAACCAAAAGGCCCTCCCCAGCGTGTCTTTGAGTAATATCTGTCAATCTCTCCCGAGCCAGCTCACCCCAAACATTCCAGTTTTTTTTCTTTACCCCTTCTCAGAATTGACCTCAGATTAATTAGGGATTTCGTTTTCCTCCCCCCTCAGATTCCCACCACCCGCAGCCGCACGTACTCCCACTCTCGATTCAGTATAAGATTCCGCGTTCTTTTCCCCGGTATATTCAGAATCCCCAAAAAGTGATCGTTCGTCAATTTCAGGGAGTGGGACTGAACGTGATGACCCTTAATTCCCTCCTGTCATCGAGTATCTTCCCGGTGGCAGTAGAACTAGTTTTATGTGTGAAAGGTCATATTTAGAAATCGTTTGAAGACTGTACCCCACGTTCCTGATCAGACCCCCCCCCAACAGTAGGTTTTCAGCTTTCACCCCCCTTCCCTTAGGCCGCGTCGCCCACCCACGACTATGCCGATTCCACTCTAAGCCCTTGAACTAACCGTCACCACCTAGTTTAAACGTATTACTTCTTCTCCTGACAACACCCCGTCGAGGGGGAGAGCGATTCACCGACCTTGTTCAAAAACCCCGTCCCTGAAGTCTGTTCCCGCCCGATCAGGGATTTTTCGTTTATGCGGAATCCCCCTGTTGAATTTCGTAAGGGCTCGCAGATCATGCCAAAGGAAGAGACTTTACCATGAACGCCGTTGTCCCTTTTTAAAGCAAAGCGGCGCAGCCCTACTCCCACCATGGAACGACCAGTTTCTGAACTTTTTCCATAAAAGAATGGACTCTTCCCGACGACAGAATTCGCGAGCCACACGGTCCGTATTTTTCCAACCACGAGCTAGTTCCCGAGCAGCCCCCCCTCAAGAGGCTCAATTTTGGTCGCACGGTTGTCCGTGGGACGATATGACTGACTTTTTCATTTGTGTGAGAGCGATAGCCACCCCACCCCTTCCTCTCCCTGAGACCTTCCTCCTCGCATTACGGATGGACAGATTTCCGAGATGTTTTTGATGACCTTGTGGACATGCATGTCTGAACCCCCCTCTGGATTTTCAGATGGCTTTGACCCTTCGGTGCTCCGCCTGGAAAGTGGTGACGCAGATCTCCCTTTTGCTAAAATCACCGTTGGCCTGCGTCCAGCGCGTCGTCCTTTATCCTTTAGCTTGGCGAATGCCCTACACAGATTCCCCTCTGCCAGCTTAAACCAGTGTTTCAACTTTTCGGCAGCTGCTCGAATCGCGGCAAACTTGTTTTTCCCCCAACTCGGTGATTCTAGCGCATGATCAGTAGGTGAATAGTCTTTGCTTCGTGGAAGACATAGAGATTTTCTCCTTGAGCGAGAGTCATATGTTAAACGTTGAGATGCAGAGCGGTTCGAACCATCGACTCCCTCCTTTGGTTTTTTCCCCTAAGTTTTTAGTTCCTTCAGTCCCGACGGCCCGCGCCGGCGTGAATTTGGGCGACCTCTCGCGGGTTACCGGCCACCTTACTCCGAGATCTTCCCGTGACCCCCCTCTCGCCTCGGCGCTCACGCTTTTAACGTTGCTAATCTTTCTTTCATGCAGAATACCTCGTGAATTCTACCCCAGCCTTCACCCTCACGACTTGTCTCTTACGTAGTTAAAGATGATTTGACCGTGAGGGAACTTGTAACTAGAATTATGCGCACCCGTAAGTCTGAATATGACTCCACATTCTTTTTCTTTAGAGAGATGACGAGAGTCCCCGTTGGATGCAAGAGCGGATCACCCCACGATGGGAGTTACCCTTTTGCTTCCAAAACGATTGGAGAGCGCAGTTTACCTGTTGGCCAATCGCTCAGATTTTTTCACAATCCTTTTTCAACGATTTAATAGGACCGATGCTGACTCTGACATTGCGGCTTTGTCTTAGCCTCTTCTACCCTCTCTTTCGGTCCCTCAATCTTTTCGAGGGACCTTACCCGTCATTTATACATTCCTTACGGCGAGTGAAGCCTCCCACTCCCAGAATTTAGTTGGTTTAGACCGTCACCGTTTCTCCAGCGTCCTTTTTTTCTGAATCGGTCGGGCTCATTCCTAGAAGGCCACGTAGATTCCCTCTCCCCCTCCTTCTATCCCGTAGTGATCTCGATAGTCCCCCCCTTTTCGTCTCTTATCAAATCGTCGATCGCGACTTCCGGGCTTCGGTCCCCCCTTGCCGCTAACTAAAGTGTTTTTCCTTCCCCCCCCTTTCCGCGTGTTTTTTATTTTTTGGTGTTTGATCTCTCGCTTTCTGGCATCTTTTTGCATTTTTTTTTTTTTTTTGTTTTTGCCACCGCTTGTCTTTTTCTTTCTCACTTCCGTTTTTTTTTCGCCGCAGCAGGATCGCAAAGTTATGTTTTCGCTGATGTGTCTGCCCCCTTTCCCTCCCGAGTCCCGACGTCGTCTTGTGTGTTCGGATTTGGCTTTCCCCGCTCTCTTTGTCGGAGAACTTCCCTCCTCAGAGTTGGTATTGATAGACTAGAACTTTCAACCTGTTGCCGTAGACTTTCTCCTTACCTCTTGAGTCTTTCGGCGGCACGGTCTTCCTTTTTTCCCCCCCCTTATGGATTTTTTGGTAGTGTATGTGTTCCTGCGCCGTGACTCTCAGGATTTTCTTTGGCGTTTTTCCTAGATTTTTTTTTTTTAGGTCTTCTCCCGGAATGCTGCAAGAGACTTGCGGTCGCTACCCTTACCGTGTCTCGCACTCTGCCGCTATCTCGCTCAGCGATTTTGCATAATCTTTTAAGCTATTTCGTTTCAACCTGCCACATAATGCTCATTTTACAGCTCCATTCTTTGCTTTCCTACTCCCCCAACACAAAGGCCCCGCCATCGGGTCGGGCCGACTATGTGCGTACTACTCTGGAGTTCAGTACAAGATAACCCACTTCTAACCTCCTTGCATATTTGACCTTTCCCGAATGCGCCAGTCGTAATGCTGGAATGTAGCCCGTGCCGCCGGCCCCCCCTTTAGATGTAACGATCTACCTTCGATAGTACCCGATTTATCGGTGATCTGTGCAGGCTCCCACCGTTCCGACTTTTTCCCCTGGATGTCGTGGTCGAACCCTCCACTCCCCTCAGGGTCGATGGGATACTGCCTTGAAACGGTTTGCCGTTTCATCCTCGCCAGTCTTCCGCGAAAGGCGGAAATACCTTGCTCCCTTTCCACCTTTCGGAACTCCACGTATTTCACCACTGCTAAATCTCGTCGTCTCCTAGAGTAGAAAGCCACCTTCCCCCCTGGCCCCAAGAAGATGAGATCCGACGCACTTTCCCGTAACTGAGCTGAAAATTCTTCCTACCACTCCTGGCAGGAAAAGCAGCTCCATATCCTTTGTAGCCCTCCCTTTACCCCCAAGTCTTTTCTCAGTTAATAAGATTTGGGACGCCTTCTCCATCCCCCGAATCGTTTATTAAACGTGTCGTTTCTCCCCAGCACGGTCTTGATTCGACGTGACAGCGTCTCCCCTTGCTTTGAAAACCAGCGGTGTTCTCCGATCAAAACTGTTTTCCTCCCACGGATCGCGTTTCCCAGAAGTTCCTCCCCTCCCCGAAGCGTCTTCGATGAGTTTCAAGCCCGCCAGGTCAGTATCCGGATCACCACGGCCGTTCCCCCCTCCTTCCCAGGGACTGCGACTTATCATGGTTCTTCCTCTTCCCAGTCCCTTCTAATCTCCGTTGTTTTGCGTCAGTCCTGGCTGACCAGTACGAAGTTTCCTGCCCGAGGTTTTCCTGACGCCTCGCTTCTTTTTTTATCCCGGTCAGGAACATGAGGTGACCCATACCTTCCCCCTTGTTCCTACGCTGATCCTTTTTTTTTTGCCCTGAGCTCTTTGTCGGCAAGGTGGTATACTAGGGCTTTCAACAGAAAGTGACGGCGTTTCAGAGCGCTCGGTATCCTCCTTCTTTCTCACTGATTCTTAAACGTGATTAAGACCCTTCCTCTGCTCCCCCCGGAACTTTACTTGGCTATTCTCGCGCGGCAGTCTGGTGGGTTCCCGCGGTGATTTCCAGAGCAGGGGATCTCTTGCAGTCGCGCCTAAGTTTTTCCCCCCCTCTTCGTAGAGCTTTTTAACTCCTTCCTTCGGCGCCGCGCAGTCTGGCGGCGGAAACGTGGCGCTGACGGCGGTCGAACCGAGTCCCCCTTAAGCCGATTTTGCCCGGTTCGAGCATACAGTCCCGCTGTCGCGCGCCTGGGCTGCCAGCCAGGTCTCCATCGTAGCAACGTGTTGAGAAGATATTGAACCTTCCCTCCTCCCTTTCTCTTTTCGTTCCCCAGGACGTTTACAAATTTGCGAAAATCTGACTTTTTGAGCTGCCATCACCGCTCAGTGAAACCCCGAAGCTCTGGACCTCTTCTCTTGTCAGTGATCACAGTCTCTTGTTGTTTTCGGATAACACAATTCAATTTCTTTGCGCGTTGCAATTCGAAGTCGAATAGGCTCACGGGAACTTTTTTTTCGGTTTTCCCCTAGGGACTATAGTTACAAGAAACATCGGCCACTCCAGCGGGAATTGCGTCAATCGATTTATCTGTACTAGAACCCCTTTCTTTCCGAGCCCTACCCCCATTTTTTTCTCCCCCTTTTTTTTATTTTGAGGTGAGATTTTGCCGCGGGCTTGAGAGGTGCGCGTCTCGGCTGCCTTCACTCAATATCTTCCCATCCTTTGATTTTCCCCTACTGCATGCCAGACTTCCCTCTTGACGCGCCGAATATCGTTTCTTTCTCCTATTTTTGAGAATCACGTTGAACCTTCCTTATTCTCGGTCCCCTTTGAGCAGGGAATAGAAGGCCACCCCTCTACGTCATCTCGCCGCGCATGAGAAGTCGTTCATTAGATACTCAACGCATCGTTCACCTTTTTTCACATTAGATTCCCCGTTACGTAATGGGACAGCGGCAAATCGATTCTGACTCAAGAAAGCTTATTCTTCCAAGGTCGAGAACGGTTTCTTCTTTCTATCTCCCCCCCCGGGCAAGCTTTCTCCCTTTTTTCCGATACCTCCCGAAGCCGGACAGCCACTTTCCTTTTTTGCACTCACCGGGCAGTCGAACCGCTCGCGATGTCGGCGTTTCTCCGCCGAGAGCGAGAGAGCCAATTTTTTTCGTCGATGACGTAGAATAAAAGTTTCCGTCGATTTTTTTTTTCTGTTTTTCAAGCAGCTTCTGGACGTTGCTCTTTAGTGCGCACGCTTTGCGCAACATCGCTGAGTTTTTCTTTCCCCAAGGGACGTAAGTACCCTTTGCTCTTCTTTCCAGTTATGCACAGATTAGTCGAAAGGCCGCCGACTCTTCGCCAAAGCCTCATGTCCTATCAAACGAGGGCTGCCGAATCTGTTCCTGCTCGTTTTGATTTAAATCCGATTGCCATCTGTAATGCCTTTCCGCTCCTTTTCAGAAGCCAACCACCCACTCTCTCCCGGGCTTTGCCGCTCTTGGGGTAATACTCTGTCCATCCGTAAGCTAGCGCCTTTTCCAAACTCCCCACGTTCTTGGAAGAATCCTTCTCTTTATTTCCCACCCTTTTTGAGTCCGATGGATCCCCCTTGCAGCAACCCAACCCATGCTTACGAGCATTCCAGAGCAAATTCTAAGCTACCCCTTTCATCTCAGGGTTCTCGGATAAAAACGTCCTCTCTTGCCCGTGGAAAATAGCGTGCTCCTCCTTTCTTTGCAGGTCAGGACTCATGCAGATACTCTCTGAAATCCTACCTGTTCGTTCGAAATGCCAGCTTCGCCTGCAATCGGCCGCGATGCGGTTAAATGACGTATCCACTGATCCCTTCCCCCTAGGTCTCATAGTACGGTGCGAGAGTAAAGAGATCGGGAAGCCCATTCCGCAAAGAACGACTATTTCTTGTCTGACTTTGCCCGTACCCGATGCTTTCTGACCCCTCTCTCACCGTCTTCCCGCGAAGAAAAAGATCAACTGTTTTTTCTTTTCATCAACGCGTGATGACCACCCCACCTTTTTCACGAGAACGGCAGGCTGCCTGCCTAGTGCCGTGCTGAGGGAGCGGCATCGGTCTTAATCTTTCTATCAGCCAGAGAACGAGCTCTCCAGGCCAGTGTTCGACTCCGTCAATCTTGAAGCCGCCTGATTGCCTCTCACCCCACTGACGGACAGCGTGCTCAATTTTTTCTTAAGAAATTTTTAGAACAGATTAGGCTTATGCACCTTCCCCTGACTCCCAAGAGATACGTCGAGAATCATCATGGTTTCGAGGCGGGTACTCGGTCAGTAGCCCGTGAGCGGGCGTGCTCTCTCTTCCTACGTTTCTCTCTCTAGACCCTGTAGTCAGGGATCTTACAGATAGTATCCCCCCGGCTCCTCCGGCTTCTCGTGAGGATGTACGTTAACCTGTCTGTGTGCATGAAGCGGTGGTCGAAGACTTGGCTGCGCTTCGGTGATCCTTTTGCCTATAACTTCCCGGTTGGTCTTTCAGAGATCAGGCCCTCGGGCTTAACTCACTCTTCCCCTTTTAGTTGCCGCTCTGATACCGTTTCATTCCTCTGGGGCTGATCGACAAAGTGTATTCCCTACTTCTCGTCCCTCAAGTTCCATAGGGAGTGCCAGCTTCCGACTAGAGTCAGTTTTTTTGTCCAACACGCGGTGCTCATACCCCGATTCATTGCTTGCCGTGACGTGAATAGTGCCTAGGCGTTCCGATCTTAATGGCAACGTGTTCCCTTTTGTCTCCCCCCCCTGGTGAGAGAACCGTTCGCTGCAGCAGGACTCGGCGCAGGCCCGCCCTTATTTTCTCTAGGAGTTGCTATCCCCCGCTGAGCCCCTCTGAGGTCGCCGGAGTGAACTCGGGCATAATTTTTTAGTCGCGTTACGGACGGCCCCAGGTTCTCCTAGATATGAAATAGAATCCTTTTCCCGGGCGATTCCCGTGAGGCTCCCCCCTTACCGTCAACGTGCGACCAGTTATGGATTTTCGCTTCCCGACAAATCGGCAGAACGCGAAGTGTCGCTGCTATTCTTCTTTAGTGAACTCGGTGTTGCGTTCTTCTTCCCCGTTCCTTTCCTAAAAAAAGAACTCCGCTTGCATTCAGCGTAATACGCTCCCCGGGAATTTTCTTTAGTTTCTCTCAGTCTAGAAAGAGTATCCCCCAACCTATTCACCCTCCGAGGGCCATGTTTGGAGATAACTTAACCTTAGGGAGCTGTAATGAAGCGCTGGCCCAGTATTCGATCAAACCCTGAGCGATGAGTCCTCGTGCAGTCTTTTCTTGCGGTATTTCTAGACGGTCCTCTGTCCCCGACTTCGTGACCTTGGGCGGAGCTTTGCATACCTCCTTCAATTTTTTTCTCTTACGACGAAAATTCACTTTCCCTTTTGTTTCCGAGTGCGCCAAAAGGGAGCTTGCTCGGTCCTCATTGTTTTTCTTCTGTCCTAGACCTCCTTTCCCGACTATTCATAAGAATTATGATTCCGTTTTTCTTTACAGTTCTTTTTTTTTTTTTGTGGTATAGACGTCACCGATTCCATGTCGGTTCCGCCCCCGGTAGACTTTCCAGGTCCCGCTACCTACGGGTAGATAAAGAACTTTACGGTCCTTCCCGTACGCCTATGTGGACTTCGCAGGCACTCATTTTTCAAGAGCAATACTGACAAAAAAAACCACCGGCTCGACCTTGCCTGAACCGTTCATTGAAACGTTTCCGCTTTTTGGCTTCCACCCGGACGTCGAACAAGAGTCTTCTATTTGATCGTTCCGGCAGACGCGAGCTCACTAGAGATAGGCGGTGAGATGAATTCCTTTTTCCTGGTCAGTAGATGCCCTAGACCTCCGCCCAAGACGCCTTAGAGACGGCTTTGAGGCTCCCTGACCAAAACTCGAGCTTAGTTTTTTCGCCTTTGATCCTTTCCTTCCTGGATAATGGGAGCGAACCGTGCGCTAGAGCCCCGCAAAAGAGATGTGTGACAGATCCCCCCCGAAGAAAAGCCCTTGCCCTCTCAATCTTTCCGGGACAAGGAATAGCTTGAGATAAGTGTCCCTCCCTGATCTTTTTCCCTCAAGGTAATGCCTTTCTTCTTTAACGTTTCCCCACGTTGTAGGCTACCAAACTTTTAAGATCTTGTGGGGCTTTCAGGTTCTGGTTCATTAATCTGTACAATAGACTGTCATAGATTCCCCCCGCCCCCCCGACAAGTCACTGTTTGCTGCAATTTCGAATTCTCTTTGCGAGTCCTCTTTAGTAATGAGGTATTGTATTAGTCTCCCGATTTAAACCATGAAGGAATGTAACGAGCCCCCGAGACACCCCTCTCCTCCTTCCTTCCCTTTTTTATGCCTAGGTGACCGTTCATCCCGTATTAGTCCCCCGTGTCAAGAGTGGTCCGATCTCTAGAAGAGATGAACCTTCCTCGGCATGCCGCGTCCTGTTCTTCCCCGTTCCTACTCCCCAGCCGCCCTCCTCTACTACTTTGTTCCCCCCTTTTTGGCTGGAACCGAGACGAATGTCGCCCCCCCTCGGAGATCAGAGGGTATACCCAACCGTAGTGACGAACCGAAAGCTCAATAATTCGTTTCGCGACCGCGAGCACGTCTCTCCCTCACCAAGACGCCGCGCGGTCCTAACGTGCCCCCACGTACCTCCTCTTCTTGACATGCCATACCGTTCTTCACGGCGACGAATTTATAACCTAGGGAGACTCAACGAGTTTTGTTTTTCCCACACCCTTTCAGATTGCGGTCGAGCAGCTTTTGCCAGACCCCCAGTTGCGGTATTGAGCGCGGTCATCGCCATGAATACCTCTTTTTTGTGCCCCTCTTCCCTGTTCCCCCCTTCCCTCTAGAAATGAACCGGATATGCGGCTGACACGGCAGGTCCGTGCTTTTAAGCACGGATTCCTAGCCTCTTTTCCCCCCCTGAAGAAAATGGCCTCCTTTTTCACCCCGTGCTCTGCGACGCTGCCGGCTTGCGCGACATCGTCGGACACCCACGAGCTCGGCGCATCCGAAGCTTTTTAAGGCCCTTTTTTGAGACCCCCAGTGAGAGACTGGCCCTCTTTTCTTTTTAATCTTTTATTGAGAAGCACGTCGAGCATGAGAAAGGAAAAAGTCGCCTTTCTTGGACGGCGTCTAGCGCCGAGTCTCGTGGGTGCATGATTCTTATCTTTTTCTCCGGTGCTGAAGTTTCTTTCTCTCCGAGGGTAGAAATTAGTGATTCCTCGCTCTCCCGGTGGATACGCACTCGTCCCAAGCCTTTACGGTCATCGTTGTCAGAGCGCTCGGCCGTTCACGATCGGTATCGGGCGGCGATGTGACTTCCTCCCTTCTCCCCCTCCCCCTCCTTTTTAACTCAAGGAAACTAGGGCTGCCCCCTTTTGTTTTCCCCTTCGACTTGGTGTCCACTTCGGATTCTCCGACAAGGGATATGCGTCTCTTGAATATTGAAACTCGTAGGCAGCTCATAGTCGGTTCCACGTGCCTCTTTTTCTCATAGGAGTGTGGAGGAAAGAAAGTTGACCGTTCCTCTTCATTTCTTTTAGTCCCGAGCTCGGAAGAGTGGCTGCTGGATCCCGCTGTCGGGAGTCTCCTTCCTTCTCGCGCCGGCGTGCAGTTTGTCTTCGAGTTTCCCTGACAACATGTGCAAGGAATCGCACCTCTTCCTTTCCCCACCTTACTTTTTCATAGAAGTCTGCCGCCAACGAAGTCCCCCTTTTCAAATCGGAACGTTTGGCTGCCGATCCCCGGCCTCTCCCCCATCTAGTCGTAGAGGCCCTCGTGATACGACTAAGCGCAGTGTTATTGCATTTCAACTATTCCTCCCTTGACAGATCTGCGTGCCTTCCTTAATATGCCCTTGAATTTTGAGAGGGCGTTGATAAGCTTTTACGATGTCCCTCTTTAGTACCCACAGATCTTTTCTCCCTCCCCAAGATGAGTGCCTTTTGGTCTGCCTCCTTTTCTTTAGCTGAACTTTTTTCTCGGCCTTCCTTTGGAACCTCCAAAACACCGAGATTAAAAGATTACTCTGTCCCCTTCATTGCGTTTTGGCGAGCGCGTCTTGGCGATGTCGCGGACCCCCCCATATCTCAGGGTCTTCGCTGACATACTTAGAAAATTCTGCTTTCTTGACGACAAATCAATCGAGTTCCCTTCTCCTTCAAAACGTCGAGCTGCTCGTCATGATGGCGAAGTCTAGAGGAACCCTATTGATAAGTCATCTTTCTCTCTGTCAGTGCCTGAGGCGCTCATCCACGTCCCATAGTCGGGACGCGGTTCGACCAGGTTTTTCGCACCTCCCTCCAAACTTTAGGAAGGCTTATTTTTGCTTTTCTCTTTTTTCTTTTTTGTAGATTCGAGAGCACACGCGGAAAAGGCGTCTTTCACCGCACGAGAAGAAAGGCGGCATCCATGAGCGCCCCTGTTTTTTCCTCTTTTAAGTAGTAGTCCCCTTGTCCTTTTTCCGATTCTCGGGGTTCCTTAAGTAGAGCGCAACGCGACACTAGCCCTCAGTTTTCTAGGACGTATGACGTCCCAGCCCTTCCACCCGATTGTACCTGATCTAATGAGACCTCTCAGACTTTCTCCCCCCTTCCCTTAGGCAGAACGGAGACAAACCGTTTTTCTTTTCTGCTCACTCGCAGGGAATTAGTGACAGGTAGCCCTCCTCCTACAGGAATGTCCGAGATGAGTATTTGGACCCCCCCTCCCTCCCCGGAATCCTTCCCCCCGGCCCGAAAGAGTCTTATAAGACTTTTCCTTCCCGAATAGTTGAAGCTCAGTGTTTGATCGCTTCCCTTTCCTTTTTACTTCAGAATTCAAAAAGCTCAACTACTTTTTGAATTCTCCCCCAAAATTTTTTCCACGGGCGGGTGATTGTTAATACTTTTTAAATACAGAGTACCTCCCCTCTCCCAAGAATTTCCCTTTTTTTTATGGACTCGACTTAGAATGCATCCCCTCCTCTCATGAAGTTCTTTTAGGGAGCCCAACTGTCAAATGCACGTCCCCCCCGACTAATGAGACACGGCCAGCCCAATGAGGTTTCTCGTTATCGGCAGACTCCAACGTTACTTACCGAATTTTTCCTACACGTCGTTGTCGCTTCCCTTTCGATTTCAGTAGCTTGCAGATCGTAGACGTTGGCCCACGGTTTGCCTTCGAACTCTGGAGTAGTTTTCTGAAATTCAGGAGAGCGAGCGTTCTTCCCCTCCTAATCTGTCGAAACGAAAGAGCTCCAGTCGTTGCGACGCGCGCTCTTCCTCTCAAAGTTGGGCTTTTTCCCCCCCCTCAGAGACGCCTTCAACCCCGTATATGAGTCCGACGACCGATACCTATTTCACGCGGGCTACCTCCTCAAATTCTCTGGGAGCATCCTCAGGTTGACACCAGTGAAGAGGCGTTAGAATGCCTTCCCGGAGTTGCAGGTAGATGACTTTTATTTTCCCTTAAAGTCGATCGGCGAAAAGTTGAGCGGCCTGTCCTCGACTTCCCCCCGTATCATGTGCTTAACCTTACCTCGGATTTCCTATCGCACCCCCCTCGTACACTGAGTCCCTCTCCCTTTCCTGATTTCAGCCATATGGAGACGCGATCCCTCATGCGCTCCTGACCTTTTCAAAAAACGTCTCGGCGTCAGATCCAGTCATTCCTCCTTCCTGGTCGTCCCGGCGCGAAGTGGCTCTCCTTTTTCTTTTTTCTGAACTGAAAGTAGAGCACGGGGAGTCCCCTTTTAACTGAAGTAGAATGCCCGTCTGAGAGGCGTCTTTTTTCCTTCAAGGATACGGAGGAGTGATGTTCATGAGCTCGAGATGGCTGCGCCTTCGGTGATTCCCGGATCGGAATGGTTCTCCTCTACCTTGCACCAGATGGGATTGGAAAAGCCCTTCAACCGGCGTGTCATCGTCTCTTACGGTCTGGACGCATGTACAACGTGAGCTTCCAGCTTTTGCCTTCTTTCCCTCTTCACTTCGGGTCCGCTCACCTCGACTCGCGGCAAAGTGGTGGGTGTCCTCGGTGTATTTTCAGAGGGGATCGCTTTGCAATCCCTAGTGCACCCTGTTATCGTATGTTGCTAATCTTCGTGAAGAAATGAGCTCGCTCGCCCCCCCCCCCCCCCCCCCCCCCCTCTTTCTTCCCCGAAACCGGAGCGACGAGTCCTCCTACTCGCGAAACCCTCCGATTTGAGCCGTGGCGTGCTGCCAGCGGTGGACCCTTTCCGCGGAGCGCTGCCGGCGTATTTTTCCCCCCTTTCTAATCGAAAAAAAGGTGAAATTTCATCGCCCTCATTTTATCATTCCTGAGATTTCGCGAGACCAAGACGTTTCCACGGTGCGCAGGGAAGTTTGTTCGCCCCCCAGATTTCGAAACAGACGACGTCTTCTGTAATCGCCTATTCCTACAGTCAGGGCAGGTTGACGTGAGGAAGTGGCTGCCCTCCTGTGAATTGCGCGTGCCCTTAGAGTCGACCGCTCCCGTTCTTTCTGTTTCTGGAGGGAGATAGATCCCTTTACCTCTCTTCCCCTCGCGGTGCCACTTTTGGAGAGTTTTGTCAGCTACCCTTAGGGAGCTAATGAAGAGGCATTTCTTCTCCTTTCCTCATACCCCCCAAAAATGAGCTCCCCCCCCCCTCTCTTTCCGTGATTCTTCCCTATTGATAGGCATTGGATTTTCTTGACTCCTCCTCGGATTGGTCGATAATACATATACGTGTTCTCCTTTCTCCTCTTTACCTTTTCCATGATTAGAAATGATCATCTCAGAGCGTGACTCCCTCCACTACAATACCTTTAGCAGCGTGTCCTAATTTCCAAAGAGGATTTTCCTCATTGCTGTCTCCGGGCATCGACGGCCCAAAGTGATTTCTACGTCATCCTCGAATTTTTATCTAGGCTTTGCTATAAGGCCCAGTACCTCCCTATCACATTCTGGACTCATTGTGTTTCCGCGGCAACTCGGTTCTATTTCTGACAGCTTCGCAAGGCTCGTCGGTGGAAGAGATTTTTATGCCCCTTCCCCGAATGACTAAATTAAAAGCAGGTCGACCTCAGTCTCCTTCCTCCCCCCCCCTCTGAGCGCATTTTCACTTTTTTTTCCTCGAACCGCCCTCCCGATGTGATCTTCGGGAACCTCCGCGTTGAGCACTAATACTTCTTACATTTACGAATCGAACCTGGAATTTTCCTCTTCCCTGCCGATTTTCTTCGCCTTATCTTTTTCCTACTCTTGAGATCGAACTTCCTAGGATCACCTCGCTCCCCAACCTCTTAGTTGCGCTGCAGCGTAGACTGTCATGGAGAGAGGGGCCAGCTCTTCTTCGCTCACGAGATTCTGCCGCGACCGCCCCCCCCCGAGGACCAAGAACGCACAAATGACCTGTCTTCAGCCCTTCCACATCTCTTCCCTGTAATAATTTTTTTCTTAGACTAGAGTGACATCCTTAATTCCTCTACAGATCCCCCTTTTGACCGGCCTCCCCAAAGCCCCACTCTTCTTCGATTCTCGTTCCATATGTAAATTTTGTAAGATCGAGACCTTTGAATCCCCCCCCGAAACTTTCTTGTTGAGCATTAGTCGACGACTGAAATCTTTCTTCTGGAATTGTAGCCCGTGCCCACAGAACGGCCCCCACTCCAATTTTAAGTAAAGTCTTCAAGATCCGCAATCTCGTTTAGGTGATCAGGCATTCCCCACCCCGTTTCCGCTTGCTCAAAGTGGAACGTTTTGGGGCCTCCTACTGCGATTCAGACTGCTTTTCCTTCTTCATACTCTATGCCTGAACCCTGCACTCCCTTCACGCGAAGAGATGTTCACACTTCCGAAGCGGGACTCCCTTTTCACAAAAAAAACAAACCTTCCCCTCATCCCCTCCCACGAGTTCCCTTAATCTAGTGATCTGCTTCAGACGAGTCCTCGGCTCCCCTTTCTCTGCAGCCCACGAACCCTCGTGTTAGACTGAAAGTGACCGTACGACTATCTGCACTCCGAGTTTTCTTACAAGGAGACGGCACCAATCCACCTTTCGGGGAGAATAACCTTCCTTTAACCACCAATTGAAGCTCGAGTAGAGTCTGGTACCTGCCGATGCAGGTTTCGCGGAGGTTTTAAAGTCTCTTCATGGCTCCCCGAGAATTTTCGGAATCTTTAGAGTACAACTCCTGGAAGTACCTTCTTTTTAAGATCCCTCCGATAAAAATGGAGAACGGATGAGATGTAATCACCTACCGCAGCCATATGAGACTACTTCGATGTTCTTTCCTCCGTATGATAATAAAAACGAGCTCCCCCCGTTCGAAGTAAATCGTGAATCTGCCTTGCTTATTAGTGACTATTCTGGCCTTTTTTGAGAGAGATAGACTGCGCACGGGGCGACCAGGATCAATTTCTTTGACTTCTTGATGAACCTTTAGAGAGTGGGTGAGATCCGGATATTCGGTGATGAGCTTCCTCTTTGAAGCCTCGTTGAGCGGCGCATAAGTTTCGGCAAGTTTTTTCCTTTTTCTCTTTGCATGGGCTTTCCCAGCAAAGTGAGCCGGCTCCCCCCTCTCCCCTCCGTTCCCTTCTTTCCCTGTGGGCTTCATGATAGAAAAGTGATTTTCCTCCCTCTGCCTCCTATCCCCTTTTTCTCAGATGCGACTAGAGCGGGCCAAATTCACACTCGGTGATTCTCACTTTCGCAGGGTACTTTTGACTTTCACCTGTCATCTTTCTTAGGGAAGTCCTCGATTACGTTTCCCAATTTGTCCGACTCTTTTGTAGTGGGGCACAGAGATGTGACTGTCTTTTTTACGCGCGCACCGCCTGATGAGCCGTGGCTTGCTCCCCTCCAGGATGTTCGTCCCTGAAGTCACTCTCTCTCCCCTCCTTTGTGTGCTCGAAATCCTCGTCGCTTCGCGACCGTGTACGTCATCGACGATCTTCATCGATCCGGCGATTCCTCTGCCTCCCGTTTACGTGCGCAAACGTTAACCTTCGATGCTTCTTAGAAAGCGATGTCTCGCCCCTCGTGTTTTGCCTCTTTGCCTGCGCGGTTTTGGAAGGCGGTGGCTTAACCCCCGCTTTTTTTTTCCCCCCCATATAACTTTTCATATGCTCCACCCGGACCTTTTTCCTTTTTTTCCTTGACAGACTTACACGCACCTTACGTCCCCAGCCCATTTTATCGGGCATGTTGCGGAGGCCACATCTTTCTTTACTCCGAGGAATAAATGGATTGCCCCTCCGATCTCCCCCGACTTCACGATTCGGACCGCTTTCTTTGTTTAGCTCGGGCATTGCGGGCTTTTTTTTCTCGATTTGTATCATTCTTCCCCTCTATTTAGAAGGGAGAGTTTTGTTACCCCCCATGGCCTCCGCCTACTTTCTTACATTAAGGCCACGTGAATAGTCGCCCCCTCCTCCTCGCGGTTGGTCGGTGGTTTCGTCCATATGTAACGTCGAGTGGGCTGGCCGGGGTACTTCGTCGTTGAGCAGAAGGAAGGGCCCTGAACACTTTGTTACTATTTCTACAGTATATCCCTGGCGTCCTTTGTGGTTTTTATTTAAGTGATAGCACGGCATCTTTGGACAATTTTCACTCTTCGGTATCGACTTCAGTAGGAGACAGCGGTTGCCCCGTTTCGTCACCTTTAAAGCTGTGGCTTCCTCTTAGTTTTCACCGCTGTTGGTCGCTTCTTGGTCGTGAAGCCTGAAGAAAGAGTAGTTATTTGACGGTATACCGACAGCGCGAACTACGAGCTTCATACGTTTATTGGAGCCCCCTGATTTTTCTTTCCTGAAGTAGAATTCCTGAGAGTTTTTTGATCAGTGGTGCTACCAAGGAAGCCTTCCTTTTCTCTCCAGAGTTTCAAGACAAATCAGTTTATGGTGTCGCCAGTCCATTTTCACTTAAAAGGTCTATCCTTAAACTCTACAGAAATCCAGACGTGTCATCTCTTCGATTCGATTAGGATCACCCCCTCCTGACCCCCCACTTTCAGTGCTCAACGATCTCCTCCTTAAGACTGGTAGGAAGTATCAGGCACTTCTGCGACCTACTTGAGTAGTCCGACCCCCTTCTCTTCCCTACGCGTTCCACCATAAGAAACTGCGAGAATATCGAGGTCCTATCGTATCCCCACCGTGGCAGCGAAGTGTTTGATCGACAATTCTGAACAGCATTTCACTCGACCTTCTTACAGCCCCTCTACAGTGACCGGCTTAAACCCTTTTTGTCACCCCGTTTCTTAGGGAAGACCCTATGTGCGTTACTGTCACTTCCAGATAGCCCCATATAACCATTAAACTTCCGTTTATCATCTTTTCGTACTTTGCCCTTTCCCTACAGATCGTAATGCTTTGGCTTACTCAACTTTGACAAGACAACGGTAAAAACCCATCTCCTTTACATACAACCTGCTTTTTCCAGATTCGCTTGGTGACGGAATTTCGCTTTATTCGTCGACCCCCCTAGTTAAGATTTCTTTGAGAAAGTGGACAAACCGGTCAGATGGTCTTCTTCCTCAGATCATCTTGAGTCGACAGATATACCTATGCCGGCACTTTTTTCCTTCTGAACACGCTCTCTTTTATGTCGCCCCACTGCGCTTTGTTTTATGTTTCGGCCCCAGATTTTGGAAACGCACGTCCCCCCCAACTTTCCCTGTCCCAAAAGTCGTGATACTGCCGAAATTCCACCTGTACGGTCCGCGCGTACAGTGATTTTAACTGTCTTTTTTGCGCCTCCTATGCCTCTTCAGACCCCCTCCACCCTTTTGAGACCTCGATTTCTTTACTGGAGTTTCACAGTCTTTTCAACTGCAGTATCTTTCATGTCTCCCCTTTCGTGCGGGGAACCCCGTCGGTGTTTGTGGCACACTCTTTGGAGCTTATTTAGAAGCAGCTGGTTCCCCTCCTTATGTTTTTGATTTACCTTTGCATACTGCTTGTGTTGGATAATGTAGTTGTCTCCTGAGAGACGAGCGGATCTGGACCCCCCTCCGTCACTCCCCTCTTTCCTCAATAGAAGTTTTCACGTGCACATTATTTTCAGTTGGGCCGAGTTAAGCAAAAGGATATGGGTATTTTCCGTTCACCACCACTGCCGACATGGTGGTTAATGCTTCATATAACCCACCTCCCCTCAGGTATCTTTCTATGAGAAGCCCCCCTAATTTCCATACCCATCACCCCCCTTCTATCCTCGTTTAGAGAAGTAGTCATGGGGGATTAGTATTTCTTGGTGTTCTTCGAGAAAGACAGCGTGTAGCATATATGGATGAGAATCTTAGCCCTTGCCCCCCTCCTCCTCAATGTATTAACCCGTAGGTCCATTTTCCCCAGGCCGTTGGTGGGAAATAGACCCAGTATAGATAGAAACAGTAGCTAGAACTGGGAGAAAAGGTTGCCCCTGCCCTGTGAAACTGAAAAATAAAAGCCATCAGCGCACGGGGTTTGGCTTAAAGGCTAACATCAAAGAACTCCGGGGGGAAACGGCGGCGGATAGAAGCCACGTGAGAGGTTGGGGGGGAGGCGCTGGGATGCGGGAGGCGGTCGGCAATGAGCCCAAGAGGACACCCCCTGATGCGCATTGAGGTTTCAAGCATGCTCGTTAGGGGCTAGGGGCGGAACCTACCCACTCATAGAGGAGCGGGGCCAAACCCCGAGTGCGCAGGGAATTTGTCGCCGCCATGCGAAGAAGGCCTTGAAGGTCAGTGGAGACAGGGGGTCTGTAGCGGTTTGCGGGGGGGGGCGAAGAGCCGCTTATGGACCCGCCCCTGTACATCTTAGACTGACACCATCATACCCCCTGTAGTTATTCCTACCCCAAAAAGAGGGGTACCGTCTGGGTGACGGGTGGGTTTGACGGAGTGGGCGGCGGAGGTCGAGGGTAGAAAGTTATTGGGGGGGTGGGGGCGAGACCCCCCAGCCTCCTCCTACGGCCTGATAACTATTTACCCACCTGCTCGGTCTCACTGGGACCCACCAATTCTAGTTACAAAAGGTTGTGCTTCTCTAGGGTCAGCGATAAATTTAAGGTCAACTCTGCCCCCCTAAGCTGGCCCGCATCGATCTATGAGCACCGGCGAGGCGCTTTGTCCGGTTCTGCAACTCCCGCCATGTTCAATTCACGGGGGTTTGCTTCCCCTTTCATCCTTTCTTTTTTAAGTTCCTCATTGCCTGAGGGTGGAAACACCTAGTCGTCTCACTTTGTTGTGATCGCGTAAGGCTTTGCGTTCCGCGGTCTTTTAGTACCCTAGGCTTGCGTCCCTTCCCCTATGGAGATAAGCCCCTTTAGACGGTACGAACACCAGAACTGAGCGAATGTTGTGTAGGGTGGCGTGATGATCCGAAGGTCTTCCGTCATTTTATGAATTTCAGAAGTAGTTCAATGGGCGGGGGGGATGTTGAGACTGGCACACCCCCAGTGTCCTGTGCCTAGTATTGGCATGACTACCCTGCCCGCACATCATTGGCCTTCCCCTTTTTAGAGCAGACAATTTCATCTTTAACCGTCAAAACAGTTTGTTTTCCCCCCCCCCGTGGACGTTTGGAGCTGCCCCCGAAACACTGTCGTTATTATTGGAGGTGTCCGCATCTTAGAAATAGTGTGGCCGATCCTTCTTTACCCAGCGCCTTTCTCTCCCCTTTGCAGGGTGTCTGTTGTTGGGGGGGGTTCTCATACATACCGCATGGAACGCGAGCTCGCAGAGTGTTTTACGTGTCGGGGCCAGCGGACTTTTATGGGTCAGTCCCTTTCCTTTAGGCTGTACGAGGCTGAGATATTGTTTTCTGTTTAGGTGTTGCCGGTTTGAAGAGGACAGACACCTAATGCGCGCATATCCGTTTTTGTTATTGCGTCCGAAAGATTGGCGTGATGACCCCTCCTCAGTTTCTACCTTGTGGCACGCGTTTTAATTTAGATCCCACCCCCCTTAGATACCCCTTCCTTGCCCCATCATGGCTGAGAGAGATCGAGAATTGTGTTTGGAGTCTCGAGGCGACAACCTTGACCCAATTAGTTGAAGCACACCCGCTCTCTCTTGCCGACCCATAATGTTACCCATTCCCCATTAAGTGAAGCAGCACCAACCCCTAGATGGGGTGGCGCGTTGGTAAGAAGAAGATCGTGGAGACGGTTCCCCCGGACCGTTGTAGAGCTTTTCTACTCAGATTCGAATGCCACTTCCCCCGGCCCCCCCTTTCTATGTTATAAGGTCTCTAAGCCAGAGCTGAGTTTTTTTCGTTTTCTCGTTGCGCTAGTCAGGCATCGTTCCTATACCCCTCTGGTTACGACTTTTAGACTCATTTTAAATCGTGCCTCCCGAATAAGCCGGTTCTTTGGTCGAGGATTGCCTCTTTACGAGAGGAAAGACCCATTTTTTCCCCCCCTTCCATCTCTTTCCAAAGGAATTCACACTCCCCCCCCCCCTTCCCTTAAGCCGACAGTTATTGATGACTACCTGTCAGGGAGTTAATCATCATGATCTCCTTCCCGAACCGCGTCCACCGCCGACAAAATGATCCCCCCCAGAAGGTGACTTTTGACTACTCCTTAGGGAGCATAGAGGATTATGATCTGACCCAGTCTCGGCCGTTCGGAGATACTCGTTCTGTGGTTTTTGAATAACCATGGTGACGTCAAGTGAGTCGTGTTGGCAGACGGCGATAAAACCATCCGCCCTACTAGCGTTCGTCTTAGGTACCTTTAACAGTCTGACCCACGCGGCGTTAAGGGGTATTAGGAGGTTATCGTTTTTTAATTTATTACATTTTCTACCTCTCTTTAAAAGACCCGAAAATCAGAGCACTGCAATGCCCGTCAGTCTGGACCCTTAGTCGTCGCAACGTGCCCCCCTCATCGCTCACCTTTCTCTTCGTTCCCCCAGTAATATGCCGTCCCCCTCCTCATATCGATTCAATCTGTGGTTTGATCTACTGGGTCGTCAAGGGGTTAATGCCCGATCCCGTATGGGGGTATCGGATAGGCAACCGAAGAAAAATTTTTACCCCTTTCAGTGGTGGGAGTATCCCCCTCCCCTTCGTTTTTTTGGCTGGTGCTTCATATTCAATCGGTTCTCAATGCTCTAGTAGGCCGCTAACACACGCCCCACTGTTTTTTCGTGGTTTTTTTTTGATCCTGATGGTCCCCATTAGAAAGTTCCCACGCTCCAGTAACTGGGGGTTTTTGTATTAGCCCCTTGGGCCCGGTTTTGGTCCCGTGCCCGGTGGGCTGTGCGTACCCTTAAGGTCCCCACCCCTGCCTGTACAATAGATACGGGTCGTATCCCGACTCCCCGCCTGCGCGACCTTCTCGGGTTTTTTCCTCGTGTTCTCTTTTTGGAGTCAAACCCCTTCGTGGACCTCCGGTTGTTTTTTTCCCCTGTCTCATATTCCGCAAGTGCCCCCGGCTGACAGGTTAAGGATTTCGATTGCCCCTAGCGATCCCGTGGTGCCAAGTACTTGTTTGGCAAAAGTAGAAAGAGACATTGTTGTCCTGCTGACGCCCGTATCCCCCCCTTACGGTACAATTTCCGGTTACTGCTACGTCGGTGGTGGACCCACCTAACCGTGTCTCAAATCAAGTTGTGAGTTTCCCCGTACTTCCTCCCACGTCCCATGCAGAGCCCACAGTTCTGGGCAACAGAATAGAACGCCGCAACGCCTTTTCCGTACGCGATGAAGATTCGACAACCCGCCCCTCTCAGTCTCCCCGGCGACTTTAGCTGCATATACCACTTAAGACGGACGAATCCACCAGTTCTTTTGTTGACCCGCGGGCATTTTGGGGTTCAGGGCGCGTCCACTTGTAGTCCCAGTTTTTGCTCCTTTTCTCCCCTGCCGCTGATTGTCCTTGGATTGTGGCGCCTGACCCCCCCTATTTATGTTTGTCGAGGCTTGGCCGCGTCGCGGGGGTTAGAGGGGGCCTTGCGGAACAACCCCCCCCTCGCCCCTTTCGGCGATGAGCAGACAACTGATTAGCTGCTAATGAAGCGCAATGCTTGCCTCTTCCTCCCACCCTTCCGACCACGGAGCACACCTCCAGGAAACTAGCGTCGGGGGCTTTCTCTCTCCAAGAGATGACGAAGTGCCGCCGTCCCAACTTCCTGCGCCTGTATAATAGCCGCCACGAGAGTTCTCTGTCCTTACCCTATTACTTCCATCTTGGTAAGCGACACTACGCCTGTTTTGATTTTCTTTTCCCCATCTATCATCTCATACGTTAATTTTGTTAGTAGCGTCCGCCCGTCTTTTCCCTGAGGAGACAGAAGTGAGCCCTTAAACATGGACTTCGGTTCCCCCTGATGCTCGTGGTGACTGACCCGACAACCTGGAAATTGCGGCTTCATATTCTTCTTATTTTGAAGATGGATGCGCCCTTGTGATTCCCCGTATCGGTTGTTGGTGGTGATAGAGATCCCTGTGGAACGTTTTGTTCTTTCCCCCCCCGTGCCCACTTCGGCCTGCGTGGCGGGCCGCTCGGAACGTTCATTCCAGCACTACATTTTTTTCCCCAGCCCAAAGTTATCCCCCCACTCTGCCTCGTCCATCATTGTAGGCACCGCGCTTTCGACCGCTCCCCCTTTTTCAACGGGGGGGTGTCAACAAACAGCCCTTTCCCGAGCAGTTGGAATCTGCTCGTCACCAAGCCCGGGGTTCAATCGTGTCGAGGGCAGCTTCATCTCCGGTTCCGCTCGGCGCTCGACGCACGGGCGTTCTTTGTGGATTACCCTTTTAGATAGTTTCCAGCTAGCCCGGGTGACTCGAGACACCCAAAGTAATACTGATGGCAGTTCTTGATGACCCTTTCGTCGGTGCAGTCTAGACGTTTTTCTAGAGAAGCTGTTCTGCGTCCTTCCTAAGGTCTCTTTAGACTGGCCCCAAACCGTTGATTTTGGTACGACAGATCCATAAGATTCCTTTCCCTTTCTAGAATACCCGTTTCCTCCGGCTACCTACATGGTGCTCACCAAGCCCCTTAAAAAGCCGTAAGCCCCACCGTGCAGAAACCGCCTTGACAAGTCGCTATTACCTTATTTCCTGTGACAGACTTCCGTTTTTATACCCGTTTTTCTTAGGTACACTTCCCGAATACAGATATGACCGTGACTTAAGTCGTCCATATTCTCCACACATCCAGGTTTACTTAATTTTATTGGTTCCTTTAGGGGTCCAGCTATGGAAAGTCTATTAATCCCAGATCGAACAAAAAATTTATTGCGGGAGTGGGTTGGTTTAACTTTCTGTTAATCCTGCGGTTATGGAATGTAATCCTCTCCTTCTACCCCTGATGTTAACAAAGACTACTTTCCCTACACATGATGCTTTCAAAATTAAGTTTTGGGGAATGATTCTTAATGCGACGCTGAGGGTTTTATCTTTTTCTGATTAGTTCAGTACCCCCTTCATTTTTTTTGGTTCGAGACTTTCAACGGATAGTGTGAAGTCCATTATCTGGAGTCTTAACTGACCGCACATGTCCCCTATAATGACATTCGGAGAGTGCCTCTGCCCCTTTACCCTCCCTTTGTGCCTCGGTCTTTCTCTTTTAGCAACGATTGATAGTGTTTTGGGTCTACGACCAGGGGATCCGGTCCCCCCCCCCCTTCTTCTTTCTTACCGTATCTCCGCCGCTCCTTTTAGTCTAGCTGGCCCCACACCCCATCGTTTTCCACGGCCTGATCACCCTTCTCCGGGCCTCTTCGAATATCCTTTTTTGCGAGGCGGGACCACCCTACGAGCTCGACTCTTCGTCCGGCTCGTGCGCAGACCGACGTCTAGGCGGGTTGTTTTGAGAGCTTCTCGCGTTGCCATGTTGTTTGCCCACCTCGCGTGAGATCTCGTTCCCACCTCGTTGTTGTGCCCACAAGAAGCTTGCCCATTCTCTCCGCCCCCCCGATGTGGGCCGACGTCCCAACTTGGACCTCGCGGGGTCCCTTTAACATGTGATCGATGGGATCCTGTACCGTCGGTTCATTTGACACGCTTCAGGAGTTCCTTGTGTAAATGTGTAGGGCGGTTTTTCAACTAGACGGATTTTCTTCTGGGGTGGAGGTCAAGTGCGGCTGGGTTTTCTTTTTTGATTACTTTAAGCCTCGACTGTTGCGTACTGAGTCGTCATTCCTTGCCGACACCCCACCTGCGATGTCACGAGATCCCGTGGACATTTGGGCCTTTTAGCAGGATCATGGTGGGATCAGTGGATGGTTTTGGTGCTGGGGCTCTGCTCGTCACTAGAGCGTCTTCGACTTCACGCCGTCGAAATTCTCAAAACCCCCAATAGACCCCAGTAGGGTAACTTGACATGAGTTACCCTAGATACCGTGACCCCCCTTCGTCCCTTTGCCACTGGTCTTCTCGTTTTAAGTATCCGTTGTCTCTCGGTTGCCATAGGCTTTTATTAGCACCGGCCTTCCCCTTCCCTCCTCTCCTTTCTGTTGACTTGTTCTTGGATGCTTTTAAAACCCCCTTGCCGTACCGCAGTTGGGTCCTTACATCGGCTTTTTTGTCACCTCCTCTGAAATCGCGTCAACACCGTTCTTTTCCCTCCCCAAGCCAACTTTCCCTGACTTTCTGTTGGATCATATTCGAGGCTAGAATGCACCAGCCCCTTGTACATTGTATTCTGCTCATTGGCGGCCAAAGTCTCAGTTAGCCTTGGCGCCCAAGAGTCAAAACCCACAACAGCTCCCTGAGCCCCACCGTCTCCCCTGTTTTGATCCCCTTTTTTTCTCACGATTCTTGCTGTTTTTTTTTCATGTGACTTACAGACAAACTTTTGCCATAGCCTTGACGTCATCTTTTCTTTTCCCCCATGCTTTCCTCGCAGGTAAGTCCTGAGTCCGACGCCTACAGTGCGTACCTGGACTGTCCCTAACCCTCCCCGATCCGTTCAAACCGAACTGCGTTAAATCTGCCGAGCGCCCTGGGTGCCTGTCCTATCAGGTTATCCAAATCACGCAAGGAGTAGGTCGTGGGGTTCCGGGGGTTTTTTTGGTAGCGCGTTTACCGCGACCGAGCAGACTCAATGAGACATTATGCCTAAGATCCTGGCTCACGCGCCTTCCCCCTATGCCGTTTCCCGACGACCTTGTTTAACCGGACTCGACCCCGTTTTCTGTGAGATCTTCGTACCAGGGGAGCCCGGCGGAGTAGGGGACAGATAACCAAACCTTCCTTTTTTTGGTTCTGCAGTCCTTACGACCACCACTTTTTTGTACGAGAGTAACTTGATCTCCTTTTACCTCCCCCAAAGATAGTTTGGTTTATGATTGTCGAGCTTCTCCCTTTCCCGCCATCGGTCGCCCCCATCATTCCTTTTGTAGATTTGTTGTTTGTTGTCCTCGAGGCAAAGAGCGCTTCGGGGGGGGATGATAAGTGCAGTGCGTCCTTTCTGTTCACGCCCATTCCCTTCAACCCACGGGCTCTCCCCTACCTCTCTAGCGGATTCACCTCCCACTGTTTAACACACCCCCTGCCACCTCTCCCTGCCACGGCATTGGATACGCATTTACCTCCCTTGTGCTACCGCCGCTTCGCCGTGCTCAGGTACGAGTCCAAGACCTTTTACTTTCCCTTTTTCACAAGAAACAGGTGGCGTGGTTTTTGTGTCGAGGGTGGGGCCCTTCCATTCGAAGGTTCCTTCGTGTTTTGCTTCCTCCTTGTTTCTCGAGCGTGGCTACCTTTTTTTTTCTTCATCCTACCCTTTTGTTTTCTCGCTTAGACATTCGCGCACCGGGGAGTCCCCTCGCTTAAGAAGGCCCGTCGTTTGATGCGCGTCGCGAGGAATCGTGGGTTGATTTCGTTTGGCTTTCGGTGTTTTGGCTCGTTCCGGACAAATACTGCTGCGACATCTGGTGATAAAACATCACAAATGCAAACTTGTCAACGGACCAAGGTTATTATTCTTGCCCCTATACCGGCTTCTGATTTCACGCCATCCCACCCCGTTTCAGTCCCCATTTGTCCCTGCCCCGCTTCTTAACTTTTTCATCCGCGCTGTTTTTATTGCTTTTTCGCCCGGATGGCCAATCTTAAGCCACCATCACCGTCCCTCCAATTTTCTTTCCCGGAACTTTTTTTTTCCCCCAATTGTCTCCAGTCTTTGTTTATGTTACATTTTTCCTTTTGGGTGTTACCCCTCGGTTTTTTTTATACCCACGGGCGTTGTTCTCTGACTTTGACGATAGATGTGTCCTTCATCTGGATTATTCTTCGGCTTTAGGCATGTATAACCGAAAAGCGGCTACCCCGAGCCGCGCGCATCGGTTCGTTTCCGGCCACTATGAGCATTCTGCAGGAACCGCGCTGCTTAGAGGTACGACGCAGGCCTTCCTTGGGACCTGACAATGAGGCCGCCCGCTGCTTGGGGGGCTTCTAGTCCGCTGTCTTTTGTCCGGTCGGAGTCAATGGCGGACTCCACCGACTTTTTCTGAGGCCCATCACTTCCTTTCCGATGAGCCTTTCCAACATCTGCCCTCTGTGGGACCCGGCTAATGCACGCATCAACGACTCCAGGGAACGAGGTTTTCAGCGGCCTGCTACCACCCACGACCCCTTTATCGGAGTGCTTTTTTCTCCCCAATCGGACACGTTTGGTCAGACCGTGATTCCCCTGGTCGACGATTCGATTGTTTAGTGCTTTTTCCTTGATTGCTGCATGCGTTTGACCACCTCTCTTTGCCTTCCCCCCCCCTACCATTCCCGCATACCTCTTCGATTTCAATTCGGAGGACTGATCTGGGAAAATTTTTTTATTCGTGCTTTCTCTGCCTGTACCCCGTCGTTTTTATGTTACCCTGACACTGTGGCGCCTACCCACTTGGCCCAAGCCCCCACGAGGGATCTGGGGCCGGTTGATTTCTTCGTCTGATTTCACGTTACTCCCCCCCCATGCGCCCCCCCCCCCCCCCCCCCCCCCCCCCCCCCCCCCCCCCCGAGGGAGCAATGAAACCCCGAACCTGGACCCTTTCCTATTCCCAACCCCTCATCTCAGGTAAGTGTGCTCTAGCGCTTTTTTATTGAAGTAGAGAGTAGAGGATTCTTCTCCGCTATAACCCTCCGCGGAGAATTGCTTCGTGTAATCCTTCCTGATCCCTGGAACTCGGATCGTTTACGAACCAGAATTTTTTTCTCATAGCTCTCTCCCCCCCCTCCCCCTCCCCTGCCTTGGTTAGCATTCTGGGCGCTACGAACGGAAAATTTATTCCTCCTGCTTACGGATGTTCTTCAGAACCTCCAGTCATGAGGTTGCATTTTCATACCCCCCTACGCCACTCTTTTCACGATACCGCTGTGAATCCATGGTTGCCCCCCAACTGGCGCCCCCCCTCCGCGGAAGTTTCCTGCGTGTGTTGACAGCGCCCATCCCAATCGGGACCTCAAAGAAAGTGGCGGCATGTGCGGGGTCCACGTTGGTGTGGGGCCGGTGTATTTTACGTGGGTTTGTCTCCTTGTTTGTCGCGGAGGCTCGGTGGGCCGTTGTTTTCCAAACCTCAGTTCTTCACGCCCGACTATTGTCCCCGCAGCGGGGGCTCCGCTTTCTTTTGGGACCCCCCCGATGTGCGCTCCCCCTTGACTTTTTTTCCGCCCTAAGATGTTGCTGGTCGTTCCTTCGCCTGACGCTGCGGGAGCGGCCAGTTCCCCTTCCTCATGCTTTTTTTTCGGAGTATCCCTTCGCAGGCCGCCACTGAGCGGATGATCCAGTTCGGCTGGCGCGGTGCCAGCATTTGCGCGGGGGGGCCGTTGTTAGCGCCCACCTCTATATTTTCCTATTTTTCCCCTGCGACCCAACAGCGAGGCGGTGTCGTTTTTAAACCCTCCTTTTAAATGCCCCTTCCTACATCTCTCCGCTACTGCCCCTGCTGGCATATATTAGATTTAGTAGAGGACGGCCCCCCTCGTACGCGATCTGCCAAAGACCCCTTAATGTCTGGGACAGTCTACCTCTTTTACCCGAGGCACTGTCGCGTTTGAATTGTTGTCCAGTAGGTGGTGTCTCGTTACACCGCATTGACGCATCATACTGCAGCTCCCTACATGCTAAATCCTGAAGGTCCCCTCCGTCCGACTCGGGCAAGAAAATGAGCGTGTCGTAATATTTTTTGCGCTTTGGTGTATACCTGTCCAAACACTAGTCCCTCTCACGAAACCTTCCCTTGTTGTGACATATCGACCGAAACGAAGATCACATGATTTTCCCCGTTCGTCCTTTTTCCCAATGCCCTCCGTAACGGCATTACTTCACTCGGTAGAAACCAGATAGCGTTTTGCTTCGTTTTTTGATAGCCGCCCCGTTACTGACCCCCCCCCCGAGCAACAAAGTTTTTTTACGCTTGGCCCTTCCGGCACTCTGCTTGTTTACCCAGCCCCCTGGTCAGCGTGCCGATGATTCCCCTTTGTTCGTACCCCATTGCAAGGACTCGCCCGTCTTCCGTAGGTTTGGGGCGGTTAGGACACCAGAACAGCTGCCCACGTTTCTTTGCCGCTACACCACTTCGTTCCACGTTGCGCACTCCACAGGTTCGGCACGTCGGTCAGGGCAATGCTCAATGTCAGTCCCGGCTTGCGACCCCGACTATCCTTGCCGGTTCCACTCAGTAAATTCTTCCAACCCGATGACCGTCCCGCACGGCTAGCCGCAAGTACCCGCGACCCCCTACCCCCAGACGGATTTTAAACGGTTTTTTCAAGGCTGAGGCTAATCCCCTGACAGGAGAACCACGATGAGAAAAACAAAATGGGTTGCCATGAGCCTTGCGGAGAGATCCTGTTTTTTCCCTGTGTTCCCTGGGATTTAGAGATTCTAGGTCTTGGACGTCAGGTTTGGTACGTTTCGCCCCCTCCGAGCGCATTCCAGCTTTGACACTACCGTCGTCCGGCTCCCCATTCTGAAAAACGCCCCTGCAGTGTACTTTTGAAGAAAAGCTATTTGTCTTCCTTCCCCCAAATCCCCCGGAGCGCAGCGGATAACCGTAAGGCTTCCAGTCTCGTAAAAGTCTTCTATGTCTGGCTCCGCCATGTACGTACCGACCCCACTTCCTGTATTTGAGCCCCGACAGTAACTTTGGGGGGAAGTCGACATTTGTCGCCGGCTCATGCGTAGGTGGATATTTATACTTTTCCCTACCTCCCCCCTCCTTTTTCCTGTTGCACACTTCCTACTTAACTATGAGCACTTTGGAGAACATTGTCACTCGTTGGGAAGTTCCCGAGTTCCTTCTCGTAGCAGACCTGCGGTGTGTTTGAAGATATAATTTGCTGGAGATAGAAGGTGTCGTACTCTAATTATCTTTATTCCAGAGGAGTCTACAAGGTAGTCCTGGTTTCCCCCCGGTCCCCAATCGATGGATTTTCCACAAGACCGGTGACACTTCTGATCCATTAAGCTCAGTTTATGGAGGCCCCACCCACTTGCTTCAGGAAAATCCCCCTCCAGATAAAATTATCTTTCCCCACGTTTCTCTTTCGGTCCCATGGCTTAGACTATAGCTTAATAAATTGATTTGGTTACGGTCAACAATTGATCTTTCCAAGGCGGGGGTCCTAACCCTGCGGGTCCTTTTTTTTAAACCTCAGATTTAAGGCGCCCAATTCGTCGGGGATCACTAGCGTAGGGCAGGTGCGGGGCCGACAGCCTATGGTGACACCACCGATTTTTCAGGGGAAGTCTGGCTATCAGCGCATGTCCCGTGTTTTTGGAAAGTTTTTCCGATTCCTCTCCCCGCGTATCCGCCTCTGCCACCTGCACTGCTTCTTTATGTGTTCGTTGATCACTTCGTGTGTTTCTTTTGGCTCACTGTACCCCCGCGGTGCTCCTTGTTTGCACCGTTTCACGGCTTGTCTATTCATTTATGGATTTAGTGTCCCCCTGATTCCGGCCCGTGACGTTACCGTTGCGATGCACTGCAACCCCCCTTTTACCCGTTTAAACGGTTATTCCATATTCGTCCGTAGGTATTATGATTCAAACGAACACCCCCGCGAGTCACTGCGTACATCCTTTTGTCGATGCCTTTGCAGTGTAGCTCTATTTGTTTTGTGGTTGTTGCACTTACAATTACAGTGGGCACGGATTCTTCGCGCGTGTCGCGAACGTATCCTCCAAACCGGGAATCTTTTTTTTCTCCTTCTTCCCTCGCAACCACTCTGTGGTTTACAGTTGAGCTATTCACCCCCCAAAAGAAACCAGAGGCGCTAGTTTCACGTTTTTTTTTGCGGTTATATGGGGGTAATAGTTGGTCTTTCGTCACTTTTAACCCCTGCAACTGGAATTAAATCCCGTGCCCTCTTCAGATTGTGGATCAACCCTTGAGCCCTCCATCCACACATCTTAGGAGTCGACGATCTTACTTTTGCTGCAGTTTACCCTTTTGGGCTTTGTCGACTGGGGGTCTCGAAGCCCCTTCCGAGTAGTCCTGAAGTCCCGGGACTCGAAATCGGGCCTACATCGACCCATGATACGGCTTCTCTGTCTGCGGAGCCGAGCAATCAAATCAGCGGCCTTGGATCTCCGAGTTCTCTAAATTTAGCCCAGTTCCCATTCGAGCGCATGCTGGTCTCGCATTCGATATATCTAAGTACCTATCCGACTTTTTTTTCTGGCAAAGTCTTCTCTCGGCGACTACGTGAGTGAATACATGATCCAATTTCCAGTCGTGACGCAGTTTGCTAAATTAAAGAGCGTTTGACGTTTGAAACACTAAGGCAGGAAAACCTACAACGTTTTTTTGGAGTCCGTGCGGACGGACGTTTCGGGAGTCGTCTTAGCCCGCGGCGGGAATTTTTCTCCATAACGATGTCTTCCCCCAAACCACCTCACGTCTGACTATGGGAAGTCTACGTTGTTCCTGAGCCAACGTCTGCCGATGTCCATTCCTGACTTAGTTCCATGCTACAGCGCTGGTGGGGGGCGGGGTACATAGGGCTTTTTTTTTTGATCCCTGAAACGATGGCTTACCTGTCATTTTTACCCCTAATCGCACGCCGGGGACTCTTCTTTTCCGTTCTCTTTATTGATGTACCCCGTCGAGAAATCGAACCGGGTTAGCGGGCTGCACTAAACGCATTCGTCCCCAGCCTTGAATTTCTTTCTACGTTCGCTTGTCTTTCCCAAGCGGTTGTTAAACGCCCACAAACCTCTTAGGCAGGTGTGATTACGTAAACGATCTCTTAGTGCCCTAGCTTTTATCGTAAGCAGGTAGGGCTCCGCGCCTGACATCTGAGCCAGCGCAATATTCCCCCGGTCTTGTACGAGTCGAAAAAGGGAGGGTCGCAATGCCGTAGGCATCTCGCCTCAGGTGCTTAGATCGGTAGTTCACCCAGTATTTTTTTCTTTACGAACTTAGTTCACAAATGCTGGTCATGAACGGGGCTTCATTCCGCGCTGATAAATGGTTGAGGTAGAATTTTTATCGTGAAGGGACCCCCGGCCGGGGGTCCCCTTTCCCTCCCCCCCCAACCCCAGGGCCCTCTATCGGTCTTCCGCCATTCTTTGCGTTGTCCTTGGAAATCTTTCAGTAGATGCCCCAACCAAACCTCCCCTTCCTTCTTTCAGTTTTGTGGGTGTGGGCCATACCCCCCTTCTTCCCTTTTGCTTGCATTTCACCCTTCGCTCTCTTCGAGTGACTTTCATTGAGATTAACCTTTTACAGGGTCAAAAAACCGGCGCTGTCGTCCCGCCGGCACTTTATTCACGCGACCTTCCCCCCGGTTTATCCTCCTAGGTTGTATCTGTGCCGCGTCGTCCTGTTTTACGTTGAGCAACTCGTGGCAGGACAAACTCTTGAAACACGTGCATGGTCATCGACCCTTAGTAGCTTCATACTCTTCGAGATTGTTTGGGCGCCCCCGACGTCGATAAGCGGATATTGTTCATTCTACTGAAATCGTGATTATCCGCACCCTCTTGAAACCTGAAGGAGCTTTCCCGTTAGGATCAGCAAGCCACCGCGCAATTCGGGCGGCCTCTCAAGCGTATATGGGACTCGCACGCCCGTTCTGGCCTGCCCCATCGGACCTGGGCTGGCTCTCCGCACGTTGCCAGGATAGCCGCCCCCCGTCACGTACGTGCTCCTCCCCCCTCCTCCCCCTTTTCTCCCCGGCCCAACCCTCATGAAGCGCTTTGACGTTCCCAACCGCGGTGTAGACTTCCAAACCACCGTTGCGTACCCCGTCCCCAGCAGCTTTCACTCGCAGTTTGTTGAGTTTCCGGATTTCCCTCGGTCGAAAATTTTTGTGCATTGCTTCCCCGTAGGACCGAGGGGGGATGAACGGAAGAGATTCCCCCCCGTCCGTACCGTCCCGTCCTGTGTCCTTGTAAACAAACCGCAGAAGTTCGCGTCCTCGTGTATCTACCTTTGGAGAAGATCATTTTCCGTCTGAATCCCCCCTCCTTTGAGTCCTCCATATGCGACGGATATCTACTCCTGGCGCACCGTCCTTATCCGGATCCTCTTACTGCGGACGGGAAGACGTCGCATGTCCATTGTTTTTTATCTTTCTTCATTAGGACTTTTCTCCCCCCATTAATCCCCGACGTCACCATCTCTTTCCGCTGTTTGTTTTTTCTCTGAGTATCTAAAAGTCGCAAGGCGACTTACCGACCACGAGAAGAAGGAGGACGGCCGGGGCGGTTTTTTTTCCCCTTTTTCCCGGAAATTTTACTTGTGATTGTGACTGACATCGAATGCTGGGGCACGCTCCCTTCGGGTATTAAGCCGGATCCGTGTCGGCAGGTTCTCTAATACTCTGCTAAATCCCCTTTCCGGCGCTTCCCTTCAGAGCAACCTTGGTCGCTCGGAATTTCGGGGCGCATGCACACAAAACTTGATCCCTTCCGCCGTACTCGCGAAAGCCCCTTTTCGTGGATAGTACTGCTGGCGGATTGCCCCCCCACACACTCTGGATTCCCCGTGTTGGGTATTCTCCTTGCTATCCCTAATCCCTCTCTTTTTCCAATCGTCATAGGGCATTTGCATTCCTTAGTTGCGGCGCGACGAGAATAGGATTGTAGGTCGTGGTGAGGTGTTAACTTTGCGGCTGAAGCCTATAGCGGCCACAGGATTCAGGCCCTCCTGGAGCGATTTGTTCTATTATATCCTTTTTTGAGGTACGGAAGTCCGCGACCGGTTGGCGTGAGCCGGTCGTTCCCCCGGGGTACAAAGTCAAGCCCCCCAGTCGAAGTCCCCCCTCTTGACCCCCCCTTCCATAGAAGATCTGCGACGTCCACGCGTCGATCGCATGTCTTGAGAGACCCCAGGAGCCTCCCCGGTTTGTTATAGAACCAAAGTTTCTTCTTTTTTAGATCTTCCCTCTAAAGGGCGGAGGAGCGACCCCGCCAATCAGTGCGTAGCGGCCCGTATTTACCTGAAGGGATCAGTTGACCATACTCTTTTGTGTGTTCTCCCCGTTCGTTAGCCCCGGGCTAACATTGCCTGATTCAAGACGATATGAGAGGCGTTTCCTAACTTAGACGTTTATCACTTTCCACATTCAGGACCCTATTTAGCTTTTTTTGTTTCCCCCCGGCGTTCCATCTTCTTCCCTCAGGAGTGACAGGAGAGTCTGGTTGAGCTGTTTGCCAGCCATACGATGGGGGGGCGATTTGGCTCCTCACACCTGCAAGCTCGCTGTCTGTTTCATGATGCCTTTTCTGTATGGCAAGTACGATTCCGATTTTCCACCTATTAACCATTGCCCTTTGACTCGTTGTGCTATTGAGCTGCGCTCGGCGTTTTCCTTTGTCGGCGCGGTGCTCTGTCTTGAGATACAATATAGCCTCGGAGCAACCTTGACATACCTGCGAAATTGCCGAGTTATCTTTCTGTCGTTGAACGAGAAAAGGGGGACTTTTGGTGAACCTTCGCAATAAATCAGGCGCCCTCTTGACCTTTAATGAATCTTGGCAAAGCGCGTTCACTTTTACACCCTCGTTACCTCTTACTACATAATATCCAAACCACGGTGTGGAAGTTTTATTGCTATCGTCACGATAGACGTCCCCAGTTCGCTGCACATGTCCTGGGACGAGGGTTTCGTAATCTTGTGGGGAAATCCGGGAAAAATGAGTTTTGTTGGCACCATACTGTCTTCTATGCTTACCGGTCAAGGTGCGAGGCCCCCTGGCCGTTTGTATCTAGATTTGCGTACGTCCTTCCGTGGTTCCCCCCAATGGCGAACGTAGCCCCCCTTCGCGCTGGCCTACAGCGACACCCTGGTTCTTTCAAGATGGGTGTCCTTTTTTTTTTTGATTTTTAGCTGCTAGTCCCGGACGGCTTGTGTGACATGTTGTTTACTCTGACTTCGCCCCCATGATATCCCGAACTTTCCGGAGTTCCCGGCGACTTTTAGATATTTAGAAAGTCCGACCATTGTTACTCTTCCCTATAAGAAGCGAGACCTTCCCTATAGACTTTCATTGAGGCGCCCGCGCAGCGGACGCGGATTCTTTGCGTACCGGGTCCGCGGCCGGAAGTCGTCCTCATGTTTTCCCTTTTTATTTTTTATGAAGTATTAAGCCCGCCATTTTTTTTTCCGAGATTCTCGAGCGACATCTTCTCGGATTTTTCGGGCTTTCCAATCCCGCACACCTGGCCGGTAGGCCCTCCCCTGAGCGCGGACCCGATTCCTTCAGTGTGATCGGGACAATCCTAATACTGAGGTGTGGGTGAATCCGATGGCCCAGCACACTGATTCGTTGCGCCCTGTGTTGGTGTGGATCCTCCCGCACCCCCCTTCCATCGTGGGGGCGGAAACGAATTTTTTTTTGTATACTGTCTCATTGTCGCCCCGTCTCCGCCCCAGAAAATGCTCCCCTTTTTTTTGTTTGATCCTATCCTTTCCGAATTCCCACGCGTGTCCAGACTCGCTCTGCTGGCCTTCTGTAGTTATGCCTTTTCCAGACACGACCTAACCATGAAGATGTAACCGTTCTGTCAATTCAAGCCCCTTTCCGATCCGAAAGGCCCAACTTCAGAGGTTGTGCCGATTATCTTTAAGAACAACGGTTCGTCCGTGGTTCCCCCCGGGTATGCCCGGGTACTTGGAGTTCGGGCGCCCTGCGCTTGTAATGTCAGGTAGTATACGATAGCTCCTTTTGTTTTCCATTTTTTCACCGGTTTGGTTCCCTGTCGCCCTTAAGATGACGTCTCCGGCTTAACGAGATCTCCAGCGAAATTGACGGACTCGGCACATGATAACAATGACGACGTCCTCATCCTCCCCCATATATTTCTTTAGCTCTCTAGTTCAAGGAAGTCGACAAGGTTTTAGTTTGATTCTATGCCGACAGGCCTCCCCCCCCCATTACCTTCCTCCTTCTTCGGCTGCAAAGAAGACCCGACTTTTTAACCCAACGCACTGCAAACAGATCATGTCAACTGTTCTTAGTTAGGGAGACCCCCTCAAAAAACACGTTACAGACGCGATTTCAGAGCGGTCCCCTGAGTTTTCAGGGGATTTTAGTACTGGGTCCGGCATAGGTCATGGCTAATTTTTCTTCCTTCTTTTCTCCCCGAGCCCCCGAGCGGGAAATCTTCAACGCACGAGCTCACGAAGGACGAACCAGTTCTTCCACCCCGCAGCGGCTGTGCTTCCTCTGATACACCCCTGGAAGACACGCGGCTTCGGTAGCTCCCATGCAGGGCGTAAGGAAATCTCGCGTTCCGACCCCCTTGACGAGAAACTTGCCTTTCGCCCTCGTAAGGACCACCCAAGAGATCCTTGCTCTTGCTTGCCCATCGGGACTTCTCCCGGTCTGGCCAGGTTTGCTTTTTCCCTTTTTCCCTCCTTTACCTATCCCTCTTGCTTTGTCGCTCGTCGATGTCGGTTTCTACCCGGACTAGTCGCCTTCCCCGAGACTTGTCCGTGTATTTTTTTTCTGGTCCGATTTGGTTTTTTCTTCTGATTTCCGAGATAAGGGGAACTCGGTGCCCTTTCGGCCAGCTCTGGTAAGTGATGTCTGGCGCCTCGCTGGTATGTTCGTTTTTTTTTTCTGATACACACTGGTAGTCCGTTGCTTCTCTGTACTCCTTTCTTAAAAGAACCGGCTTTACCGGCGTTTCTCTCCGAGCCTAGTCAGTTCATATAAACTATATATCCTTCTCGCACTCCCCCTATTGATTCAGACAGAGGCAGCCTAATCTTTTTTTTCTTGCCCTCTTGCTAGAGGCGAGAGGAACCCTCTTGGCGCCCCGGTGTATATACCCTGCAAGTCATTCAATCCTTTGAATTTCATTTCCTGAATAACGGTGAAATATGGTGCTGGTTTCTTCTTACGGAACGGTGAGAGTTCGAGCCCTTCGTGGTCGACCCACATCCGTGGATTTGTCGTAGGGTAGAGGTCACCCTTTCTCCCCTAGTGGATTGTTATCCTACCGGGCGTTTCACGTGAACTTCGTGTGTTATTCCCGTGTCCCCTTTCTTTCCAGCGTGAGGCGTGCAGCCTGTAGCGTTTTCTCGTTTAGACTTACAACTTTGTTAATCGAAGCTGAAACATCCTGCCCCTTTTTACGCATCGGCTCCACCCCCCTTACCCCTTGTCCCGCAAAGACTTAAGTCCTACAAAAGGCCAGACCACCCGTCTCACAGTCTTTCCCTGATACTTGCTTCGTGAATCTGTTCCGCTCCTCGGTGTTGAGCCCCTTTTCTTTGGTAACGGGTACACAATTACCCTCTATCATGTCCCATTAGAATATCTCAATACTTCACCTTTGAAATGGCCTTGGGGATGGCGCCTCGTCATTTTTTTTTTCCCGAATAGTACACGAACCGATACGGGCCCTATTGTTCGGGAATTGGTTATGCGGCTTACAAGTCGCTTTTTGTATCCTCTGGGAAGTTTATTCTCCCTTTATTACTCCGATTCATCACTTCTCCCCCTCTCCTTCCTCGTTATGAGCTTGAGCTGTGTTCATTATTTCTTTCTGAGAGTCCTTCTCTTGTCTGCTATCCCTAGTTGCAGCAGGCTCGTGTGTCGGCGTACCTCCTGATTTTTCTTGCTCCATGGCTCCGGAATCATTTGGGTCGTCGAGTCCCTGCAACCACGGTCCGCCGTGAGCTAAGCGCATAACGTCGAGCGGACCCCCTTTCGTTCCTCTCCTTCAAGCCGGGGGGTTCGATACTTCCCCCATGACCTGAGTCCTCCGTAATCTTACGTCCCGCATCGTCCCGCCGATAATCGTCCTATTTTTTCTATCCAGTTTGGATCAGCGGACGTGCTGGGCCGTCTCTCACTGTGGCCGGCCCGGGACCCGTTCTCCCCCGCGGTTCTAGGCTTTTTGTTGGTGAATTGTATTCCGTCTGAACTCAGGTGGGTGCCAACTCCTCCAAGAGGACTCTTTTCCCCCCGCCCTCGACCCTCACCCACCCTTACCGAGCTATGTTCTTGCATATCCCCTGATTTTTCCGCCCCCTTTCGCGTAGCCCAAATAATATGCTACCGACTCCGGTTTGGCCTGCCTTGAAACGATTCCGAGTGGTTCATTTTAGAACCTCTTCCTGACCGGTTTTTTTTTGATCCATAAAAACTTCCCGCGGATTCCCTTCTCTCAATTTTATTTCTCCTCTCAAGAACGACGTGCAGCTATGCTTCAGCCCCCTCCCCCAACCCATCTTCTTTCTGTTGTGTCCTTTACCCTTAAAGGCCCCCGGACGCAGTCTGGTAGGTTGAAGACCTCCGATACTTTCCGCTCCCTAGCCGACGAAGTCGGATCCCCTCTATGCCACCTTACCGTGGGGTCTAACGATTCCAAATGAATTGTTGTTGAATACGTTTTTTGTTTGTTTTTTTTTTCCCGGCTAACTAGTTAACTGGTAACTGATCTGATACTCCCTCTCCCCGCGTGCCGCTCAGAAACAAAAAAAAACCTACCTAATTAGTGGTGCACCCTCCGCTATATGTGCCTTCTCTGAATCTGAGTAAATAGAGTACACGGTTACACCCCAAACAAACAAGGTTTGTAATTTGGAGCTTTTGTAGTGCCTCTCCCTCAAGAGAGTAGTAAAGTCCTTTAGTTAGTTATGCCCCTCTGCCCCTATATCCAAACTTACAACCACGGCATGTTCACCCCGGACTTCCAAGCAAAAGTCCGCCTTACGCGGTTATACCGCAATTTAGGACTTTCCTACCAAACTAACCTTTCGCTGTCCCGTGGAAGGAAAACTTTTGAACTTTTTTTCTTTTTATGAGAAGATGAGGGGTTATAGAAGGAGGCAGTCGAGGGCCGTTGTGAGCCTTTCTTGCTTTTAGTTGCTAAGAGACGTGGGGATTTCTCGCTGTTTGATTTCTCAACCTATCGGTAGTTGTCAGCAGGATATACGGAGACGTCGGGACCCTTCCCCTAACTGGATAAATCCGTTTCTCTGTCTACGAGCCGTCTGGTTCCGTCAGGTGAAAAGTTTAGGACGTCCTCCGCCTCTTCCCCGAGGTCCAGCCGCCCTCGAAGGAGATGCCCTACCCCTTACCTCCGTATTTGGCGGAACTGGGGTACACAAACACGCTCACATCCCTTCTTCTGAATCCCAAGACAGTTCTCCCCCCACCAAAAAGAAGTCTCGCCTCCTATGAGAGTCGGACCGGTGTGGAACCTTTTCTTTTCTTTTTTTTTTTTGTTATGGCGCGCTTGACATATTGAATCCTTACCTACGACCTGTCGGCGGGGCTGACAAGCCTGAGCGCGCGTTACCACCTGTTACTGGATTTTGAAAGTTCCTCCTGGCCTGAGCATCACCACCTTCTACCACCGTCTCCCTCCCTTGATCACGAAGGCGCAAGCTGCGACGCAAGCTATCGACACCCCGACAGAATACCTTGCCAGGGAACGTGATAATCCAAATATTTTTGCCTCCTGCTTGCGTTCGACGTTCGTATGCGGAAGGGCGTAGGCTCCACTTTGTTTTCTCAATTTTTTTTTCTTGG